>Ga0209698_10000112_pt1 | contig 78650 bp, 82 predicted proteins | sample LitLauG_LLR_2012_FD_187203 | JGI IMG/M metagenome (GOLD analysis project Ga0209698, IMG submission 187203) | Freshwater sediment microbial communities from Pennsylvania, USA - Little Laurel Run_MetaG_LLR_2012 (SPAdes) (version 2) | ecosystem: Environmental > Aquatic > Freshwater > Creek >... | reverse complement strand
CACCACCGCCATCGCCACCGTGGCCGGCGGGTGCATGTGCTCGGCGAGCGCCAGCGCCTGCTCGAGCGCCTCGCGGCCTTCCGGCGCCAGGAACGGCATGCCGAGCAGCGACGCCTGCCGCCGCCCCGAGTCGGAGCTGAACGGGTCGATCCGCGGCGGCAGCTCGCCCATGGCCCGCTCGACCGGCTCGGGCCCGAGCTGGTAGTCGAGGCGGTAGGTCTCGGCGATGCCGCGCAACGCGACGATCTGGCCCACCGGGTCCGGGTGCGCGACGTCGGCGCTGATCACACGCAGCCGCTCCCAGGTCGCCCGCGCCGCGGCCCGCTGGCCGCTGTTTGTGTACCAGCGCGCGAGTTGCTGCAGCGCGGCCTGCCGCTGGCCCGGGCCCTGGGGGGTCGCATCGGCTGGGAACTGCGCCTGGTCATCCAGGGCGGGCTGCGCATCGCGCAGCGCATCGAAGCGGTCGGCGGCGACGTCTTTGGCCGGCGCCCCGTTCTGGCGCGGGCCGACTGGCTGGCAATGGGCTGGCGCTCGGTGCTCATGGCATGAGCCCCGACGAATACTGCCGGGAGCGCGCCAGCGGGAGCGGCTCGAGTTTTTACTACAGCTTCCTGTTCCTGAGTCCGCCCCGGCGCGCGGCCATCACGGCCCTTTACGCGTATTGCCGCGAGATCGATGACGCGGTCGATGAAACCAGTGACAGCGCGGTCGCCGGCGCCAAGCTCGATTGGTGGCAGACCGAGGTGGAGCGGCTGTTCGCGGGCAATCCGCAGCACCCGGTTACGCGCGCGCTGGCGCCGCATGTACAAGCCTACGGGCTGACGCGCGAACGAATGCTGCTGGTGCTCGAGGGCATGCGCATGGATCTGGTGCAGACCCGGTTCCTGGACTTTGCCGGCCTGACGCGCTACTGCCACCTGGTGGCCGGGGTGGTGGGCGAAATGGCGGCGGGAATCTTCGGGCCGGTCTCGGAGGCCACGCTGGCCTATGCCGGCCAGCTCGGTCAGGCGCTGCAATTGGTCAATATCCTGCGCGATGTGGGGGAGGACGCGCGCCGCGGCCGCATCTACCTGCCGCTGGCCGACCTGCAGCACTTCGGCGTCCGGCCCGCGGACATCCTGGCCAGCCGCTACGTCGATGGTTTCGTGCCCCTGATGAACTTCCAGGCCGACCGCGCGCGCGCAAGCTTCGCGGCGGCATTGGCTGCGCTGCCAGCCGAGCAGTACCGCGCGCAGCGCACGGGGCTCATCATGGGCGCCATCTATTCGAGCCTGCTCGAGGAACTGGCGCGCGACGGCTTTCCGGTCCTGCACCAGCACATATCGCTCACGCCCCTGCGCAAGCTGGCGCTGGCGTGGCGCACCTGGGTCTTTGGCCCGCCGCCGCGCATGCGTCAATTCCCGGCGCCATCGCAGGCCGGCATGGGCGCCGGGGGCCAGGGGAGCTGAAGCGTGCGCCCGGAGCACGCGCCTGCGCCGGCAACGGTGCTGGTCATTGGCGCCGGCTGGTCGGGCCTGTCCTGCGCCATTGAACTGGTGCGACTGGGTCACCGACCCATCGTCGTGGATGCGGCCCCGCAAGCGGGCGGACGCGCCCGCGCTGTGGACTGGACCGTGCAGGGCGAATGCCTGCGCGTGGATAACGGTCAACACCTGCTGCTGGGCGCATACGCGGACACCCTGGCCATGCTCGAGCGCGTCGGCGTGCACGCAGCTGCATTGGAGCACCACCCTTTTGCCCTGGCCTACCCCGACGGCTGGCGCCTGGCAGCCGTGCGCGCGCCCGCGCCCTGGCACCTGGTACTGGGCGTGGCGCGCACGCCCTCCCTCGCGCTGCGCGAACGCTGGGCGCTGGTCCGATGGGTTGCAACGCTGGAGCGCATGCTGGCCCAGGCCCCGGCGCAGGCCAGCGCCGCCGACCTTCTGGCGCCTCAACCCAAGGAACTCGTGCGCCGCTTGTGGCGCCCGCTGTGCCTGGCGGCGCTGAACGTGGAACCGGCCCAGGCCAGCGCGCACATCTTTGGGCGGGTCCTGCTCGACAGCATTGCCGGGGACGCCCGCGCCAGCGCGCTGCTCGTGCCGCGCGTTGATCTATCCGCGCTCTTTCCCGATGCCGCTGCCGCCTGGCTGGCAGCGCGCGGCGCAAGCCTGCGCCTGCGCGCAACCGTGCGCGCATTGCGCCCGCTCGCCCAGGGCTGGCAGGTGCAATTGCCCGCCGAATGGATCGAGGCGCGCCGGGTGGTGCTGGCGCTGCCGCCAGCGCGCGCCGCGGCACTGCTGCGCGACCTCGACCCGGCCCTCGATGAGACCGTTGCCACCTTGCTGGCGCTGCGCACCGCGCCCATCGCCACGGTGTACCTGCGCTATGCGCAGGCCCCCCGCCTGGCCCGGCCCTTCTATCCTTTGCTCGATGCGCCGGCGCGCGGGCGGTATGGGCAATGGGTATTTGATCGGGGCGCGCTTGTCCCAGCGCCGCGTGGCGCACGACCGGGCCTGTTGAGCGTGGTCATCAGCGGGGCCGGCGCGCATGAAGAACTGTCCCGCGACGCACTGTGCCAGGCCGTGGCGCGCCAGGTTGGCGAGGAACTGGGCCTTGCGGCCCCCAGCGCGCAGTTTGCGATCGTTGAAAAAAATGCCACCCTGGTGCCCGCGCCGGGACTGCGGCGACCGCCAACCCAATTGCCCGCGGCCGGATTGCTGTTGGCCGGGGACAGCGCGCAGAGTCCCTATCCCTCGACGATCGAAGGGTCGGTTCGCGCCGGCGTGCAGGCCGCACGCGCCATTGGTCCCGCGCTACCATGAGCCGATGAACGAGCCGCGTTGCGAGATTGAATTGCTGGCCCCGGCCGCCAATGCCGATATCGGCATCGAGGCGGTGAATCACGGCGCCGATGCGGTGTACATCGGCGGGCCGGCATTTGGCGCGCGCGTCAACGCCGCCAACGAGGTAGACGAAATCGAACGCCTGGTGCGCCACGCGCACCGTTTCGGCGCCCGCATCTTCGTCACCTTGAACACCATCTTGCGCGACGACGAGCTCGAGCCGGCGCGCACGCTGGTCGACGCGCTCTACCAGGCGGGGGTCGATGCGCTCATCGTGCAGGACATGGGTCTGCTCGAGCTGGACCTGCCGCCGATCCAGCTGCACGCGAGCACACAGACGGATATCCGCACACCCGAGAAGGCGCGGTTTTTGCAGGACGTGGGGTTTTCCCAGATCGTGCTCGCGCGCGAACTGGACCTGGCGCAGATCCGTGCCATCGCCGCGGCGGCCCCGCGCGCCTGCCTGGAATTCTTTGTGCATGGCGCGCTGTGCGTTGCCTACAGCGGCCAGTGCTACGTCAGCCACGCGCAGACGGGCCGCAGCGCCAATCGCGGGGACTGCTCGCAGGCCTGCCGCCTGCCCTACACCCTGACCGACGCCCAAGGGCGCATCGTGGCCCACGACAAGCACCTGCTCTCGCTCAAGGACAACGACCAAACCGAAAATCTTGGCGCACTGATCGACGCGGGCATTCGCTCCTTCAAGATCGAGGGGCGCTATAAGGACCTGGGCTACGTCAAGAACGTCACGGCGCACTATCGCCAGCGCCTGGACGCGCTCTTGCAGGAGCGGCCCGCGCTGCGCGCGGCGAGCAGCGGACGCTGCCGCTTTTTCTTCACCCCGGATCCGGCGCGCAACTTTCACCGGGGCAAGACCGATTACTTCGTCCAGGGCCGCGCAGCGGACATTGGCGCCTTTGACAGCCCCAAATACGCCGGCGTGCCCATTGGACATGTGCTGCGCGTGGGTGCGCATGATTTTGACGTCGCGCTGGCGCCGCAGATTGCCGGCCTGCACAACGGCGACGGCCTGACCTACTACGACCTGCAGGGCGCGCTGGTGGGCGTGCTCGTGAACACGGCAACGCTCATCGCGCCGGCCGCCGGCGGCACGCCGGCACACTGGCGCGTGCAGCCCAACGAGCCGCCCGGCACCCTGCCCGACCTGCGCGCGGGCACCGCCCTGGCGCGCAACCGCGACCGCCAGTGGCTGCGCATACTCGAGGGCAAGACCGCCGAGCGGCGCATCGGCGTGCACTGGCTCGTGTTCGAGGAAGGCGGCGTGCTGCAGCTCAACGTGAGCGATGAGGACGGCCACAGCGTGTGCCTGCCCGCGCCCCAGGCATTTGCGCCTGCGCATGGCGCCCAGAGCGCCGCCGAGGCGCTGCGCCAGTGCCTGGCAAAGCTGGGCAATACGATCTTTGCCGTGCGCGATATCCAAATCGCCTGGGCGCGCCCGGTCTTTCTGCCGGCAGCCGCCGCCAACGCCTGGCGCCGCGCGGCGATCGAGGCACTCGAGCAGGAACGAACACAGGCATTTGCGCGCCTGGAACGCACGCCGCCCACCGAACCGCCGGCGCGCTATCCCGAGGACAGCCTCAGTTATCTGGGCAACGTGGCCAACGCACGGGCAGCCGCTTTTTATGCGCGCCACGGCGTGCAATTCATCGCGGCCGCCTACGAGAGCCACCAGGAAACCGGCGACGTGAGCCTGATGATCACCAAGCACTGCGTGCGCTACTCCCTGAGCCTGTGCCCCAAGCAAGCCAAGGGCGTGACCGGGGTGCAGGGCACGGTGCGCGCCGAACCCATGACGATGGTCAATGGGCGCGAACGCCTGACGCTGCGCTTTGACTGCAAGGCCTGCGAAATGCATGTGGTGGGGCGCATGAAGGAGGCCGTACGCTCGGCCGTCCCGGCCATTCCCGTAAGGTTTCACGCGCGTTCGCCCGCCTCCGCGCTGCCTACGCCCTAGCCGCAAGACCCGGCAGCAGGCGCTGCGGGTCCGCGCCTCACGACGGCCGATCGGCGCTTGCGCCGGCCCGCAGGATGGCCACCGCCTGGTCGATGCGCTCCACCGTGGTGATCTCCAGGCCTTCGATCGGCTGGCGCGGCGCGTTGGCGCGCGGGATGAGCGCGCGGGAAAATCCCAGCTTGGCCGCCTCGCGCAAGCGCTCCTGGCCACGCACCGCAGGGCGCACCTCGCCGGCCAGGCCGATCTCGCCGAACACGACCAGGCCGCGCTCCAGGGGACGATTGCGCAGCGAGGACATGACCGCCAGCACCACCGCCAGGTCCGCGGCCGGCTCATCGATGCGCACGCCGCCGACCGCATTGACAAAAACATCCTGGTCGAAGGTGGCAACGCCGGTATGCCGGCTCAGTACCGCCAGGAGCATGGCCAGGCGCTGCGGATCCAGACCCACGCACAGGCGGCGCGGATTGGGCGCGTGCGACGCATCGACCAGCGCCTGGATCTCCACGAGCAGGGGACGCGTGCCCTCCTGGGTCGCCAGAACGCAGGACCCGGGCACGGCGGCGCCCGTGCCGCCAAGGCCGCCCTGGGAGAGAAACAGGGCGGAGGGATTGGCAACGCCGCGCAAGCCGCGGTCCGTCATGGCGAACACGCCGATCTCGTTGACCGCGCCAAAGCGGTTCTTGAAGGCGCGCACGAGGCGAAAGGAGGAGTGGCTGTCCCCCTCGAAGTAGAGCACGGTATCGACCATGTGCTCGAGCACCCGCGGGCCGGCCAGGGCACCCTCCTTGGTGACGTGGCCCACCAGCACGACACACGTTGCGCTTTGCTTGGCATAGCGCGTCAGCGCCGCAGCGCACTCGCGCACCTGCGACACCGATCCGGGTGCCGAACCGAGCTGCGCGCTGTACAGCGTCTGAATCGAGTCAATCACCACCACGCGCGGCCGCTCCCGCTCGATCGCCGCGAGGATACGATCGACGTCGATTTCGCTGGCAATCTGCAAGCGCGGCACCAGCGCAGCATCGATCCCCAGGCGCTGCGCGCGCAGGGCAACCTGCGCCACCGACTCCTCGCCACTGACGTACAGCACCGCGGCATCGCGGGCGACGGCCGCCAGGGACTGCAGCAGCAACGTGGACTTGCCGATCCCCGGGTCACCGCCAATCAGCACCACCGCACCCTCGACCAGTCCACCGCCGAGCACCCGGTCAAATTCCTCGACACCGCTGGAGGTGCGCTCCCGTCCTACGGCGGCCACCTTGCCCAGGGCGATCACCTCGGCCGAGGGCGCCAGCGCGGCGCGCGCATTGGCGCCGCCGACGCGCGCGACCGCCTCGGTCAGGGTATTCCAAGCCGCACACTGGGGACACTGGCCCTGCCATTTGGCACTGGCGCCGCCACAGGCACTGCAGACAAAGCGCACCGCCGCGCGGCTCATGGCACCGCCCGCTTGAGGCGCCCTGTCCACCCGCGCCGCCTGCGCTTCACGTCGCGCTCGGCCGATGGTCGGTCGAATCGCACGCCGCCTCCTCGCGCACCCGCGCCGGCAAACCGGCCAGCAATTCGTAGCCCACGGTGCCCACGCGCGCCGCCAGATCGTCGACGCCTATGTGCTGGCCCCACAATTCCACCGGCGCACCGACGGTGGCCTCGGCAATCTCCGTGAGGTCGACCGTCAGCATGTCCATCGACACACGCCCGACCAGCGGCGCACCGCGTCCGGCCACCCACACCGGGGTGCCCTCGGGCATGGCACGCGGATAGCCGTCGGCGTAGCCGCAGGCAACCACGCCGATGCGGCTGCTGCGGCGCGCCCGCCAGATGCTGCCGTAGCCCACGCATTCTCCGGGCGCCAGCGTGCGCACGGCAAGGAGGCGCGCCTGCAGGCACATGGCCGCGCGCAGTCCCAGGGCAGCAGCGCTCACCGTCGTGGCGGGCGAAGCGCCATACAGCGCAATACCCGGCCGTACCCACTCGGCATCGGCCGCAGGATGCAGGAACAGCGCCGCCGAATTGGACACGCTCCAGGCACCGGTCCAGTCCGGTGCCAGCGCGCGCAGCGCGGCGCGCTGGCCGGCCACGTCCGGCGCACCGGGTTGTTCGTGGTCGGCGTTGGCCAGGTGTGTCATGAGCGCGGCAATGCGCACGTGCGCCAGGGCGGCCAGGCGCGCGCGCGCCGCGGCGACCGCGCCGCGGGGCAGGCCGAGGCGGTTCATGCCCGTGTCGACCTTCAGGTACGCCGCGATCGGCGCGCCCGGTGCCCGGCTCTCGAGCATCCGGATCTGCTCTTCGCAATGAACCACGATGGTCAGGTCCAGCGCCTGCACCAGCGCCAGGTCCCGCGGCGCGAACACCCCCTCGAGCAGGAGGATGGGTTTGCGCCAGCCCGCCGCACGGGCGCGCTGCGCCTCGTCGGTCTCGAGCAAGGCGAGTCCGTCGGCAGCGCCAAAGGCGCGCACGGCGTTCTCGATCCCGTGCCCGTAGGCGTTGGCCTTGACCACCGCCCAGATCGGCCGGCCCGCGGCGCGGGCGCGCGCCTGCTCCAGGTTGTGCGTCATGGCGCTGATGTCGACCAGCGCCTGCAGTGGACGGGATGTTTGTGACTGTGGACGATTCACGAAGCGGCCTTCCTGGCATTGCCCCCTGCAAGAATAGCCGCTGTTGCCCGACGGCGCGCGCGAGCACGTGCTATAAATCGCGCCAGTTGTCGAGAGCCTTGGTGCCGTCAATCCGCCCCGCTATCCTTGCCCGCCCCGCCCGATGAAACGCGGCTTTTACATCGTCATGGCCGCGCAGTTCTTTTCCTCGCTGGCCGACAATGCGATGTTGATCGCGGCGTTCGCATTGCTGCAGGAATTGCACGCGGCCGAGGCGATGCGGCCGATGCTCAAGCTGTTTTTCTTCGTCTCCTACGTCGCCCTGGCCGCTTTCGTCGGGGCGTTCGCCGACTCCATGCCCAAGGGCCGCGTGATGTTCTACACCAACGGCATCAAGCTGGTGGGCGGCGCACTCATGCTCTTTGGCCTGCATCCGCTGCTGGCCTACGCGGTCATCGGATTTGGCGCGGCCGCGTATTCACCCGCCAAATACGGGATCGTGACCGAACTGCTGCCGCCCGAAAAGCTCGTCGCCGCCAACGGCTGGATCGAGACGCTGACGGTTGCCTCGATCGTGCTGGGCTCCTTCGTTGGCGGTGTGCTCGTGTCCACGCGCGTGGGCGTCGAACTGGTGTCGCTGGGCGCGCTGCTCGGGCACGGCTTTCATCCCAGCAGCAGCGAGGCCGCAATTGCGCTGATTTGCCTGCTGTACGCCCTGGCGGCAATCATCAACCTCAACATTCCGGACACCGGCGTGCGCTACGCACCGCAAAACCTCACCCCGGGCACGATGCTGCGCAATTTCCTGCACTGCGTGCGCGTCTTATGGACCGATAAGCTCGGGCAGATCACGATGGCCGTCACCACGCTCTTCTGGGGCGCTGGCGCGACGCTGCAACTGCTGGTGATCGCCTGGTCCCACCAGGCGCTGGGCATGGGCCTGTCGCGCGCCGCCATTTTGCAATCGGTGACGGCCATCGGCGTGGCCGTGGGAGCCATTGCGGCGGCCGCCCGGGTTTCGCTGCGGCGATCCTTTTCGGTCCTGCCGTACGGAATCGCGATGGGCCTGGTGGTCGTGGCAATTGCCGGTGTCGACTTTCGCGCGTTTCCACCGGGCGGCCTGCACATCGGCACATCGGTGGTGGGTTGGGCCACACTGGTTGCCGCCGCGCTCATGATGCTGGTCGGCGCGCTGGCCGGTTACTTTATCGTGCCCATGAACGCACTGCTGCAGCACCGCGGTTATGTTCTGTTGTCTGCGGGCAATTCGATCGCCGTGCAAAATTTCAACGAGAACCTGGGAATCCTGGTCATGGCCGGGATCTATACGCTGCTCATCCTTGCAGGAATCTCGGTAAGCCAGACCATGGTGCTCTTCGGCGTGTTCGTGGCCGGCACGATGGCACTGGTCATATGGCGCCACCGCAGCAATCAGCGGCAGTTCGACGCCGTGGCGCTAATCGGCGATCCGCACCATGGCGGCGGACCGGCGCCCCCCGCTTGACGTTCTCGGGCCGGTCCAGACCGGCGTGATGGGCGCGAACGCACGCCACGCGCCTTTCGTGGACACGGGACCTAGCTCGCGCTCGCGGCAAAGGTGGCGCGTGCCAGGCACAGGTCATCCCAGGCCTTGGACTTTTCCGCCAGCGTGCGCAGCAGATAGGCCGGGTGATAGGTAACGATCACCGGGATGCGGCGGTTCGCGCAATCGTAGGCATGCACGCGGCCGCGCAAGCTGCCGATCGATGCATCGGTGGCGAGCAGGCTTTGGGCAGCAAAGCGCCCCATGACGACGATGATGCGCGGCTGCAGCAATTGAATCTGGCGCAGAAGAAAGGGCGTGCACGCGGCAAGCTCGGGGGCCTGGGGATTGCGATTCCCCGGTGGCCTGCATTTGAGGACGTTGGCGATGTAGACGGCCTGCGCACCTTCCCGATCCCGTCCCAGGCCGGCAGCGGCGAGCATGTTGTCGAGCAAACGCCCGGCCTGCCCGACAAAGGGCTCGCCGCGGGCGTCCTCCTCCGCACCCGGCGCCTCGCCGATGAACATCCAGGAGGCATTGCGACTGCCCACGCCAAATACCGTCTGGGTGCGCGTTTCACACAGCGGGCAGTCGCGGCACTGCGCCACGGCCTGTTCGGTCTCGTCCCAATCGAGCAGGGCCAGGGACTGGGACCTGGCGCCAGCGGCGTCCCCGGAGGCGGCTGCATTGCGCGCGCGCCACACGGGGCCCATTCCCAGGGCATGCCAAAGCGCCGCACGCTCGCGACTCAGTCCCATTGCAGCGGGCTCAGAGCGCGATCCGCATCACGATCGCATCCTCCCGTCCCCAACGGGCCGGGTAGTAATTGCGGCGCATGCCGATTTGGGTAAAGCCGTACTTTTGATACAGGCGCTGGGCATCGGCATTGCTGGTGCGTACCTCGAGCAGCAGGAAGCGCGCGCCGTATTCCTGCATGGTGCGCGCAGTCCAGTCGAGCATGCGCCAGCCATAGCCGCGCCGCTGCACCGGAACGTCCACCGCAAGATTGAGCAGATGCGCCTCATCGACGGCGAGCATCGCCACTGAATACGCGAGGATCGAATCGTCCTCGGCAACCAGGGTCCAGGCGCTGTAGCCACTGCGCAGTGCGTCTTCGAAGTTGCCGCTGGTCCAGGGAAAGGGGTAGATGCGGCGCTCCAGGCGCATCAGATCGTCGATCCGGGCCCGTTCCAACGGCACCAGACGCGTTTCGTCCGGCCGCACCAGCGCGTTCATCGTGCCGCTCCCGATGAACTCGCACCGGCACGAGCCTGGCGTCGCTGCGCCACGGTCAGCGCAACCTGATCGCGCACGTAGACCGGCAGCGCGCGGTGCGCCGGCAGGACTTTGCCAGCGGCAAACTGCAGCTGCGCCATTTGCGCAATCAAGTCGCCGTCGATTGTGGCCGGGCAGATTACCGGGCGGCCGGCCACGGGCGTGCGGCCCAGCCACACGGGGTCGCCCGCGCACAGTTCGGGTTGCCAGCGGGAAATCAGTTCGTCCATGGCCTCAAGGTCGCATAGAGCCGGTGGCGCGAGCTCCTCCCAATCCGTGCCCGCGCCCTCGTACACCCCCCAGTATGCCTGCTGCATGCGCGCATCCAGAAGCGCAAGGATTCGGCGCTTGCGGGCCGATGGGGCCGCCATGGCGGCGGCGCAGGCCAACAGGCCGAGATTTCCCAACGCAATTACTGGCCGGCAAGCGCCCAGCGCCATGCCCTGCACCAGGGTGCAGGCCACGCGCAATCCGGTAAATGATCCCGGGCCGCTGGCAAAGGCAAACGCGTCGCACTGCTGGGGCGACAGCGCACATTGCGCAAACAGCCCTTCGATCAAGGGCAAAACGTGTTCCAGGTGGGTCTGCCCGACCGGACCCGACACCGAAACGATATTGCCATCCCGGGCCAGCCCGAGATGGCACCGGTCGGCCGCCGTATCGATAGCAAAAATGGTTGCCAAGCCCGTGCCCCGCATCAGGGCCGGCGCTGGAAGCCGCCGCCCCGACGCCGGCCTTCGTGCTCCTGGCGGATCTGCTCGCGCAATTGGCGTCGCTCCTGCGGCGAGAGGCGCGTCGCAGGCGCGGGGGGCGCCCCGTTGGCTTGCGCGCGATTGATCAGGGCCCAGCGTTGTTCCTGGCTGAGACGGCGGATCGCATCGCGCTGTTGCGGCGAAAGATTGCGCCAGGGTTGACGCGCGCCCGACGGTCCGCTCTCGGCCGGCGGCGGTGGCAGGATCGGCGGTGGCAAGGGCGTAGGCGGGTCGGCCCAGGCCGGCGCAAACACGCCTGCGCACAGCAGGACCAGCAGTTTTCTTGCCCGGCTTCTCATGATGTTCCCAACGATACTTTCGGCCCGGCGCCGGCGCCAAACCCGATCCTCCTGCGGCATGCACCAACGCGCCAGCACGGCGCGATCCGGCCGCAGCCAAGCGCTGCCCCCAATGGTAGGCAAGGATGGTCCGGACCGCCATGGCCAGGGCGCGCAAACTACGAGCCTCGGGGTAAATTCTGTAACACTTTGTTCTGGGTGCCGGCGCGGCGCAAGGCAGAACGTACCATCGCCGACGCACCTTGCGCAGCTACGCCGCGCCGGTCGTTGGGACTGTGATTCCCGGAGCCATGCGATGAACAAGACGAGTTCTCACAAAATCCTGGTCGTTGACGATGATCAGCGCCTGCGCGACCTGTTGCGCCGCTACCTCAGCGACAACGGCTTTAGCGTATTCACTGCGGAATCGCCCCAGGCAATGAACAAGATCTGGCTGCGCGAACGCTTTGACGTCCTGATTTTGGACCTGATGATGCCCGGGGAGGACGGTCTGTCGGTCCTGCGGCGGATCCGCGCAAATAATGACCTGACACCGGTAATCATGCTGACCGCCAAAGGCGGCGATGTCGATCGCATCGTCGGCTTGGAGCTGGGTGCCGATGACTACCTGGCCAAGCCCTTCAACCCGCGCGAGTTGCTGGCGCGCATCAACGCCGTATTGCGCCGCAGGGCACCGATGGAGGTTCCCGGCGCGCCTTCGCAGGAGCCGGTCAGCGTGCACTTCGGGGAATACTCCCTCGACCTGTCGACGCGAACACTGACCAAATCCGGTACCCCCATGCCGCTTACGACCGGCGAGTTTGCCGTGCTCAAGGTATTTGCCCGCCATCCCAAAGTGCCCTTGTCGCGCGAAAAACTCATGGAGATGGCGCGCGGGCGCGAATACGAGGCGTTTGACCGCAGTCTCGATGTGCAGATCTCGCGGCTGCGCAAACTCATCGAGCCGGATCCGGGCAAGCCAAGGTACATCCAGACCGTTTGGGGCCTGGGCTACGTCTTCGTTCCCGACGAAAACAATTGAGACTGCGCAGCCCGCCGCTGTTCTGGCGCACATTCCTGCTGATCGTGTCGCTGGCGGTCGCCAGTTTGCTGGCCTGGGTACCGACGGTGCGCGTATTCGAGCGCGAACCGCGGGCGCACCAGCTCGCCGAGCAGATCATCTCCCTTGCCCATGCCACGCGCATTGCCCTGGTCTATTCGGATCCGGAGCGCCGGCGCCAGATGCTGGGCGAACTGGCCGACGATGTCGGCTTGCGCGTCCTGCCCCTGGAACCTGCGGACCAGATCCAGGCGCTGCCCGATTCGCCGTTCCTGCTTCTCGTCGAAAACGAGGTGCGCCAGCGCCTGGGGCCCGATACGCGCCTGGCGGCCCAGGTCAACGGCGTGCCAGGGTTTTGGGTCAGCTTTTCGATTGACGATGATGCGTATTGGGCGTTCATCGACCGGGACATGCTGCGGCGCGAATTTGGCCACGGCTGGATCGCCTGGGCACTGCTGGCCACGGCCTGCTCGCTGCTGGCCGCCATCGCCATCGCACGCCTGGTTAACCGGCCGCTAGCGCAACTTGCGCGCGCCGCCAGCGATCTGGGTGCGGGGCGCGTTCCTGACCCGCTTCCCGAAACGGGTCCCATCGAGTTGCGCGCGGTGAATCAAAGTTTCAACCGCATGGTCTCTGACCTGGCCAAACTTGACCAGGACCGGGCAATCCTGCTGGCGGGCGTTTCCCATGACCTGCGCACGCCCCTGACGCGCATGCGCCTGGAGTTGGAGATGAACGAGCTGCCCGAGGCCAGCCGTGCGGCCATGATTGCCGATCTCGAGCAGATGGATCTGGTGATCCATCAGTTCCTCGACTATGCGATGCCGGTGCCCCAGCGAGATCGCGAGGATGTGGACCTGTCCGCGCTGGTACGTGAGGTTGTGGCACGCAATCGCAAAAACCTATTGCAATTGGCGGGCGAGGACGGGGGCGCCGATGGCGCCGGGCAGGACCGGCTGCGCGAAGAGGTCGCCGAGAACATCCATGTTCGCGGATTCCGCACCGAGTTGGCGCGCACCGTGGAGAATTTATTGGCCAACGCAATCCGTTACGGCCGCGGCACGGACGGCCATCTGGACATCGAAGTTGCGCTGCGACGCGAAACGGATGCGGTGCTGCTGATGGTCGCCGACCACGGACCGGGCATCGCCGCCCAGGATCTGGCGCGGCTGGTGCGCCCCTTCGAACGCGGCGAATCCTCCCGCTCCGGCGTATGGGGCGCCGGTCTTGGACTGGCGATCGTTGACCGCGTGGCACAGATGCACGGTGCGCAGCTTGCCTATCTGGCCAATGTCCCCAGCGGGCTGCGCGTGGAACTTCGCCTGCCGCTGCGCGCGCCGGACCGGCCCGCCCCCGGATCGGCACCCTCCGGTTAGCATCGCTTGCCAAGACGTATTACGCTATAGGTCTTTGCGTACCATCGATCCGTGCCGGATCCGGCCCACGGGTCAAACCCGGACCGTCCGCGGGTGCGCTGCTGCGCCGACCGACGATGCGGTTCCACCCAATGACGACGCCCTGTTGATGAAACCCCGTTACGCCCTGGGCACTGCGGCCCTGATGATCGGCAGTGCGGTCAACTACTTTGGCGATCGCCTGCTGGGGGTGCGCCTGGAATTGTGGAGCGGCCTGGCCTCCTTTTTCGGCGGCCTGACGCTGGTGGACATCTTCATCGTGCCCTTCATTTCCGGCTTGGTGGTTGCCTGGGTTTTCGGCCAGGGCGGAAAATGGCTGTGCTATTTCCCGCCACTGATCGTGCGCGCCATCGCCTACACCCAGATGACGGTGTTTCATGACATTCCCCCGGGCACCCGGCCGCAAAGCTTCATCTTCTGGTGCTTTTTTGTCATCCTGGTGATGGAAGCGGCAGCCTTTGGCGGCATTCTGGGCGAGGTCTTTTTGCGCCGCATCTACACACGCACCGAGGCGCAAAAGCGGGCGGACCAGGTTGCGGGGCCAAGGCCATGAGCCAGCGCATTCCCCTGACCGCCGCCGAGCGCGAACGGCGCTCGCGCTTCCTGGCCGCCACCCTGGTTACGTGCATCGCCCTGGTCATTATTGGCGGTAGCCTGCACGTGGTCATGCTCGGCTCCGTGCGCATGAGCGAGATGCGCGAAAAAGCCACGTACGACGTACGCGAAGAACCGGCCCATGAACGCGCGGCCGGTGAGGACATCGCGCTGCACGCGCGCAACGAGCACCTCAAGGCCCTGGCGGCGGCCAGCGGCGCCTACACGATCGAGGAGGCGCAAGCGCTGCTGTCCAAGGAACAATGGGCCGAGTTGGATTCGACCATCGCCATCCCCGAGGGCCCCTTTGCGATGGGAACCAATTTCGAACGCGCCGACGCCCAGGACAAGCCGCAGCACACGGTGAACCTGCCGGCGTACCGTATCGACAAGTATCTGGTCACCAATGCCCAGTACGCGCGCTTCCTGGCCGAAACCGGGCACCGCCCGCCGTCGACGTGGAAAAACGGGCACATTGCCGAAGGGCAGTTGCTCTACCCCGTGACGCTGGTCAACTGGTATGACGCCAAGGCCTATGCCGCATGGGCGGGCAAGCGCCTGCCAACGGAAGCCGAGTGGGAGAAGGCGGCGCGCGGCACGGACGCGCGCCGCTGGCCCTGGGGCAATACGATGGATCCGAAGCGCCTGAACACCTATTACAATGTCGGGTCGGCAACCAACGTGGACACCTACAAGAACGGTGTCAGCCCCTATGGGGTCTTCGACATGGCCGGCAACGTAAGCCAATGGGTCGAGGACGACTTTCTCCCGTATGAAGGCAGCGACGCGCCGGCCGATATCTTCCAGGGGAAGGTTGCCAAGGTCATCACCCCGGAAGACCGCGCCATGAAATTGTCGGAGCAAATTCCCGTGAAACAGCACTACAAGGTCCTGCGCGGCGGTTCCTGGAAGAGCGATCCCTTTTCCACGGCCTCCTATCACCGCAGCTACGACTGGCCCAATTACGCCTCGGATTTTTTCGGCTTTCGCTGCGCGACCGACGCTTCCGGGCCGGTTGCCAAGACCCAATGAGGATGCCAGCCGGCCGTAGGCCGGGCACCCTGGCTTGTGCCATGGCGGCCGCCTTGTTCGCGCCTGCGGCCGGCGCTGCGGTCAATAGCTACCGCTTTTTGCATGTGACCATCGATACGCCTTGGCACATCTTTTTGTTCCTGCTGGTGGGCATCTTCGCCCCGTTCGTCCTGATGGTCGTGCTGATGTGGCGCAATTCACTGCGCAAGCGCGATGAGGCGCGCGCACACGATGCGGCCCAGGATTCGCAGCGCCCACCGCAATCCTGAAGGCGCGTTCATGGTTTTGCCGCAAAGCCCCTCGGCCAGCCCCAATCCACTGCGCTTGCTGCTCGCGCTCGTTGTGGCACTGCTGCTCGCCCTCGCGGCCCTGGCACCGGTGACGGCGAGTGCCGATCCGACACCCGAGAACGACAGCGCGCGCGTGCTGCAATCTTTTGAGAAGGCGGCACCGGCAGCGGCAGCGCCGGACAGCACCGATCAGACCCGCCGCTGGGTGATGTTTTTCCTCGGCGCGCCGCTGCTGCTCCTGGTGCTCGTCACGGCGGCGCTGGGCGTCGCCATGGGCGTGTATGGCAAACCCGTCTATCTGGCCCATATGATCTGCGCTGGACTGAGCGTGACGCTGGCCATCGTGCACGCGATCGTTGGCATCGTCTGGTTCCGGCCGTTTTGAACCCGGCGCTGCCGGGCGCTGCCCGCATGCCCGGGGGTGCACGGATCCTTGCAGCGCTGTACCTGGGCAGTGGTGCAACCGGGCTGTGCTACGAGGTGCTGTGGTCACGCATGCTCATTGCCCAGTTCGGCGTGAGCATCCTGGGCGTGGCCACGACCGTGGTCGCCTTCCTGCTGGGCCTGGGGCTGGGCGCGTTGCTGGCCACGCGGCCGCGGCTGCGACTTGCGCCAACGCGCTCACTGCAAACCTTCGCGGCCCTCGAACTTGCCGTAGCCCTCTACGCACTCGCCCTGCCCGCCATCAATGCGGACCTGGCCCCACGTCTTGAGGCCCTGGCGCCGCTGCTGGCCGCCGCACAATGGCACAGCCTGCAAGCTCTGGTCTCGCTGCTGCTGCTGGGCCTGCCGGCCGCGGCAATGGGCGCGAGCTTTCCCATGGTGCTGCGCGCGTTTGCCTGGTCCCCGGCCTTGCTGGGTCGTGTCTATGGACTCAATTGCCTCGGTGCGGCCGCGGGCGCCTTGCTCAGCCTGGCCCTGCTTGCCGCCTGGGGCTGGGCCTCGGCGGTGCAGATCGTCGCGGCCCTGGGCGCCAGCATTGCGGCGGCTGCCGCTCTGCTGGCGCGAACTGCAATCTGGCGCGCTGCGCCCGCCGCGCCCGTTAGGATCGATGCGCCGCGCGCGGCCGGCGGCGCTCTCGGGCTACGGGTGTGGCTCTCCTACGCCGCGGTGGGCGCCTGCGCGCTCATGCTGGAGATGGCCTGGACCCGCTTGTACGCGCTGGTGATGCTGCGTACCGAGTACGTGCTGGCGCTCATCCTGGCGGTGTATTTGCTGGGTACTGCCATCGGCAGCCTGCTGGCCGCACGCGCCCAGAATCTGCGTCGCCTGGCGACCGCCGTCCCATTGACGGCCTGTGCCTGCACCCTCGCCGGGCTTTGGGCCCTGCCCCATCTTTCTGTCTGGATCCAGGAGCAGCATTTCACTTCGCTGACACAGGCCCTGGGTGTCCAGGCCTTGGCACTGGGTCTTTGCACGCTGCCCACCACCGCGGCGCTGGGCGCCTGGCTGCCCCTGTTGGCGCGGACGGACGGGGGCGGCGCGCCCGAAGATGCTGTCGCGCTGTACGGAGCCAATTGCCTGGGTGCCGCCGGCGGCGCCGCTTTGACGGTGCTGGTGGCCATTCCCGTGGTCGGCACCACGGCCAGCGTTGCCCTGGCCGCCGTTCTCATGCTGTGCCTCGGATTGGCGCTGGGAGCGCCGCGCGCACTGTTGCTTGCCGTGCCGCTGGCCCTGGGCGCAGCCTGGGCCCTGCGCGAGTTCCCGGCACCGCAGGCGATGATGCCGGCCCAATCCGACCCCGGCCGGCAATTGTTTCGTTATGAAGATGCGGTTTCGCTGAACCACGTCACGGAACTGCCCAACGGCCAGCGCGTTTTGCTCACCGATCTGCAGCACATGGACGCGTCCTCGGATCCGGCCGCGGTCCAGATTCAGGCCGATCAGGCGCGCCTGCCCCTGCTGCTGCACCCCGTGCCGCGCAGCGTGCTCTTCCTGGGCCTGGGAACGGGTATATCGGCCAGTGGTTCGCTGGTCTATCCGCGGCTGCAGCGCACCGCCGTGGAGTTATCCGCCGGGGCCGTCATTGCCGCGCAAACATGGTTTGCACCGGTCAACGGCGGTGTGGCCACGCGCATGGACCTCGTGCACGACGACGCGCGTCATTATCTTGCTGCCAGTACACAGCACTACGCCGTGATCATCGGCGACTTGTTTCATCCAGACCTGGCCGGAATGGGCAATCTGCTTTCCGTCGAACAGTTTGCCCGGGCGCGCGCCCGCCTAGAGGACGAAGGGATATTCGTCCAGTGGCTCGCCCTCAACCAGTTTGACCGCGAGACGCTGCATACCGTGCTGCGAAGTTTCCAGCGGGTATTTCCCGACGCGGTCCTGTTCCTGGACGGCATGCACCTGGCGCTGGTGGGCTCGCCGCATGGGCGTCAACGTGCGGGCGACGTGCTCCATGGCCATGCGGATCTGGATGCGCAGCAGCTGGACCAGGCTAGCGGTGGCGAAGGCGCACTGACCTGGCTTGGGCGGTATTGGGGGCCGATCGCTGCCGGCATCGGTGCGGTGCAACGCGAAGCACGCCCCGTGATCGAATTTCGTCTGCCGCAGCTGCGCTACCAAGATGACTCGCCGCTTGCCGAGATCCTGCTCGAAATGCTGCGCCGGCGGCCCGATGCGGACACGGCCTGCGCGCAACTGGGAATCGCCCCCGAACAGCGCAGCGGCTTTCTCAATGCGTACCTGGCCAGTGAACTTTCGGTGCAATCCTGGATCGCCGCGCTGGGCGCCGATCGGGACCACGCGCGAGAACTCACGCGCCTAGCCTATGAGGCGAATGCGCGCGATCGCTGGATTGCCAGTACCCTGGCCGACGAATTGTTCGCTGCTGCCGGGCACGAGGCCGATCCGGCGGCCAGCCGCGCGGCGCTGACACAGGTGCTGCGCGTATTTCCCGAGCACGTGGAAGCGCTGCGTGCGCTCTGGCACCTGCAGCGCGCCCAGGGTGATGCCCAGGCCGAGGCGACCCTGGCGCGTTTGCGCGCGGCCGCGCCGCTTGACCGGGAGGCGCGCGCTGGCGTTGCGCTTGCGCCGGAGCGCGCGACAAATGGGAATTAATCCGCGCTGAGCGCTATGGTTATTTGCGCCGGTGCATGGGGGCGGCGTTGCACGTGCCATGAATGCCCCAAACCGGTGAATGGACGCGCCCGTCGTGCGTACTCGATTGGGGTACGCTTGCAGCAATGTCCTCCACTGCCCAGACCCGTCTTCGTGACATTCCCGTCCGGATCAGCCCGGACGCCGGAACCGGGGTTGCGCGCCCGCCTGCCTATCATGTGCGCCGGCGGCAGCTGCAATGGTTGGCGCTTGCGCTCATTGTGTTGGTCCCGCTGAGCGGCCTGTTTCGCATTGATCCGCTTGCCGGCGCGCTGGTCGTGCTTGACCGCCAGGTGTGGTTCGCCGATTTTTTCCTGTTCTTTGGCCTGTGGATCTTTCTGGCCACGCTGATGGTGTTTCTCTATTCCCTTGCCGGAACCGCATTTTGCGGATGGGTCTGCCCGCAGAACAGCGTGGCCGAATGGGCCAATTTCATGACCAAGAAGTTCCTGGGCAAGCGCGCCGAGGTCAGCCTGGATGGGGCCGCCGTGCAGGTCACCGCATCCAAGGATCGCCTGTTCAACTGGCTCGTCCTGGCGTTTTGTTTCGTTGGCGCCGCGATGCTCATCGCGCTGGTGCCCATGCTGTACTTCTGGCCGGCGGCGGCGATGTGGTCATTCATATCGCTGCGGCCGGACCCGGCGCTGGCCGCGTCGCTGTACTGGATCTACACCGTGTTCGTCCTAATCGTCCTGCTCGACATAACGGTGCTGCGCCATTTTTGGTGCAAGTTCATCTGCGTCTACCGCGTTTGGCAGCACTCCTTCAAGACGCGCCAGACCTTGCATATCGCCTACGATGCCTCGCGCAAGGCCGATTGCGAAGGCTGCAGCTATTGCGTCACGAAGTGTTTCATCGACCTGGATCCGCGCAGCACGGACGTGTTTGACAGTTGCATCAACTGCGGCGAATGCGTCGATGCCTGCAATCGCATGCACCAGAAGGAGGGCACGCCCGGCCTGCTGCGCTTTGAAATCGGCGCGCGCAAGGCCAAGGAAGGCACGCCACGCCTGCGAAACAACGAGTATTCCCTGCTGGGGCGGGCGCGCTGGGCCCTGCCCTTCACGGCGCTGGGCCTGGCCATGTTCGTTTGGGGACTTTGGACCTACCAGCCCTACCATTTTTCCGTCGATCACGGCGCCGGAGGCAATGGCCTGGCGGTAACCGAGTACCAGATTGCCGTCGCCAACAAGTTGTACCGTGACGCCAATCTGCGCATCCACGTCGACGGGCTTGACCCGGCCGATTACCACTTGAGTACCGATGTCGTTTCCTTGGGCAAGGCCGGCCATGGCGCATTGACCCTGTCCATTTCCCCGGGGCTCAAACACGGCCTGTACCCGGTGCGCGTCGAGGTCCGGTCCCAGGATGGCTGGGTGGGAAGTTTTGCCTTTCAACATTTTGCTGGATAGGCACCGCGCCGGCCGCGCATGCCCCCCAGCAGCCAGGAGCAGGTGCCATGAACAATCCACCAGTGGAAGGTTCCAAGGAACAAGCCGAGGCAACGGGCTTCGAGCATCTGGGATTGCCACCGGAGCGCGAGCCTGCCAAAAGGCCCTCGGCCGTGCAGGCCCAATGGGGACAGACGCCCAGCGACCATTTTGGCTACGCCTCCGAGGCGGAACGCCTGGCCAAGCGTGGGATGGAAGATTGGGAACTCGTGCAAAAGATCCCGGCATCGCAGCGGCGCGTGCCCTACTGGTTCATCGCGGTTGTGGTGATCGTGCTGCTGGTGGCCGTGGGGCTGGGCTTTCCCTTCTGGGGTCAGCGCCCGGGGGTGAAGGTCGAATGGTTCAACTGGGGCTTCGTAGCGGCCATCATCTACGTGGCCATCGCCGCCACCTTCGTGTACTACATGACCAACCTGTACGGATCCGATCGTGCCGGCCGCCTGGACGACGATCCGGAAAGTCCGGCACACCGACCTGCGGCAAGCGGTGAACCATCGGCAAAAGGCTGAACGGCGCGTGCGGCGGGCGAGCAACACCATCCTGCGCGCTTCGCCCGCGGCGGCGCAGTATCACCGGGCTTGGCTCGCGGCGCTGCTGTGCACGCTGGCCCTGTGCGCCTGCGGGCGCAGCGCAGAATCCACGGCCATCGGAACCCAGCCTTGGGGAGCCTACGAGGTATCGGTGGAAATCCGCCCCTCTCCACCCCGGCCGGGACACAACGAAGTTGTCGTCATCGTCAGCGGCGAACACCATCGCCCGATCTACGACGCGCTGGTTTCCTTGCGCGCACAAGCCTCGGATCCCTGGGTGCAGGCCATTGAAGACGGCCATGTGGGCGTGTACCGCCGCGCCGTGAAGTTTATGGGGGGGCCGGCGACCACGCTGGAAGTGCAGTTGCAGCGCAGCGAAGAGTCCAGCGCAGTGCTGCGGTTTCCCGTGCAGATCCTGGATGCACGTTGACGCAAATCGACCGGCCCGGCGCAAGCCTTTGTTGAGAATCACTTTTATTTGTTGGTTGTGCTCGGGAAATTGACAACAGCCTCCCGCGTTTTTTTCCGCCATAAAACCCATGTCCATACAATGCGTGGCTATAATCGAAAGGCTTGCGGGCAAGAGGGAGAAAAAATATGGTGTGGCGGCCAATCGTGTCGTCCGCGCCGGTCGCCCAGCCGTTAGAGCCGTATCGGAGTCGCATCGCCGGCCACCGCCGGTAGAAAAAACTCGAATGCCGATTTGCGATGCCGGAATGGGAAATATTTTTCGCTGTAGCTGAAAAGGAGACTAGGACATGACCAAGCGTCGCGATTTCGTATTGAAGTTTGTACCTATGGCCGGTGCCGCCGCGGTGCTTCCGCGCGTTGCTTTCGGGGCGGATGTCCCGGCCCTTACCGAAGACGACAAGATGGCCCTGGCGATGGGCTTCAAGCTGAAGACCGAAAACGCCGATGGCAAGAAGTATCCGAAGCACACCAATGAACAGTCCTGCTCGAGCTGCCTGCACTTCACCGTGAAGGGTGCCGATTCGGCCCGCTGCGACCTGTTCAACAAGATCGTCCCCAAGGGCGGCTGGTGCAGCGGGTATTCCAAGCGTCCGTAATTGCGGCAGCGTCCGCATAGCACGAACCATCAACGAAGGGGATTACGGCAATGCCTATTGAAATCCTGGTACCCATTGGTATTTTCGTCGTCGGCATGATCATCTCCGACATCACGAGCTCGGCCGCTGTCAAGATCGTTGAGGACAACGCCAAGGCCAAGTAAGGCAACCGTTGCGCCACGCGCATGGGAAAAGGCCCGAAATGCTTCGGGCCTTTTTTCTTCTGCGCCGTCATGCCCGCACCAAACCCGCAGGGAGCAGCCGTAGGTGTCCGCAGCAAAATATCACCCGCTCACAAAATTTCTGGCGCTATCCGTCGTTTCCTTTTGCATCGGCACGCTGCACGGCATGCTGCAGGTGATGCCGCCCGTGCGCCACTGGCTCGACTCCATCGGCAGCCCCTATGGTGGTCCGGGCCACATGATCGACCCGCTCGCGCACGCCCACATGAACCTGGTGGGCGGGGTCGTGCTGCTCGCCATGGGCGTCACCTATTACCTGCTGCCGATCTTCACGGCGCGCGCAATCTACTCGAACCGGCTCACCGAGCTGACCTTCTGGTGCACGGCCGCGGGTGCCTATTCCTTCTATGCCATACAGCTCACCTTCGGGATCTGGGAGGGCGAACTCATGCACTCGGCGCCCGAGCAGATCAGCATGGTGCACCGCTACTACGGGCCGAGCGTGGCCGTGTCCGGCACGGTGATGGCGATCGGCTTTTTCTGCTACCTGGTCAATGTCGCGCTCACGCTGCGCAAGGGCGCGCCGGCATAGTTGCGTCGTGCGCCGATCGACTCCTGGCGCACGAGCGCAGCACGACCGAGGGCGCAGCGAAACGGCAAAGCAGGAGCCAGACCGGGTGGCGAGCAAAAGGCTCCCGCAGAAGATCCTTTTGCCCTGCGAGAAATTACGCGACAGATGCCGCAGACGCGCGCTATTTGCGCGAGATGAAATAGATCGCGGTCAGCAGCAAGGTACCGAGCAGCAATTCCAGCATTCGCGTCAATCCGGTTCCGAAGAAAACGGGCGTCCGGTCAGGCCGCGCGCGCGGCGGGTCCGGCCAGGGGGACGCGTATGATGTCGTTCTTCTCCAGCTTGCGCAGAACCAGGTAGCGCCCCACGAGAACGACGGCCAGGAAGGCGACGACGTCAAATACGTGGGTGAACGGATAGGCGGCATGCTCGAAGTCGCCCGTATGCACCGAACCCGCGATCCAGGTAAAACGCTCGATCCACGTGCCGATGATGATGCTGCACGCGATACGCAGGATCGAAACCCGGCTGTGGCGAAAATACGTGAACACCAGGAACACGAAGGGAATGGCGAACTTCATTACGAAGAACGTCCACCACAGCACCGAATAGTCGCCACCGAGCATGTTCTCGATCCGATTGCGCTCGTGCGGCAGGTTGCCGTACCAGATCGTGAGGTACTGCGCGAAGAACAGATAGGTCCACAGGATCGTGAAGGCCAGCATCATCTGCGCGAAGTAATTGAATATGAAGTCGGGCAAGGCCTTGCGCAGGTGGTTGCCGCGGACCAGAACGTAGCAGATCACGACCATGCTCGAGAGCAGCATCCCGAAATTGCTGACGAAGTGATACATGCCGTAGACCGAACTCTCCCAAAATGGGAGCATCGTCATTTCCCAGTCCCAGCCGATCATGGTGCCGTACAGCACGTGGGCAACCGGAATGAAATTGGCCGTCATCTTGAACCGCTCCCAGTCCCCTTCCGAGCGTTCGCTGACTTCCTGCAACTGGATGTAGCGCCGGTAGAGCCAGCCGATGAACAGCAGGCCCAGGATCTCGCGTGCGGCAAGAAAGGCCGGGTTGTGCCAGCCATTGAGCGCGTGGTGTTCCGCGCCCGGCTCTTCGCCCCCGCCGATCCACAACAAGGGTCCGTGCCCCATCAGACCGGCGCCCAGCAGGATCAGCAACAGGACGAAGGCCAGGGGATACAGGGCGAATAAGGACACCGCAATGCCGCGCACGTGATAGCGCCACTTGGCGCTGCACAGGTGCAGGATCGCCGACAGCGTCACGCCGCCGATCGTCAGGTGCAGGACGAGCAGGAACGTGGCCGTCAGTACGGACCAGCTGGTATACGAAACAAGGGATTCAAGGTTCATTTGGCGGCACTCTTGGTCATGGCGCCCGCCCCGGCTTTGCCGAGCACGTTGCGCACATAGTTGACGACATGCCAGCGTTCGGTCGGCGAAAGATCATTGCCGTAGATTGGCATCACGGCACCGCCGAAGGTGATGTACCCGAAGATGAGTCCATCCGGAATGGATTGCACGGATGGGCTCGTGAGGTCAAAGGGACGCAGCACCAGCTTTTCTCCCACCAGGCCGTCACCGGTACCCGAGACACCATGGCAGGGCACGCAGTAAATGGCAAACAGCTGGTGGCCCTTGTTGATCGATTCGGGCGTTGCCGGAATCGGATTGGCCAGCTTTGCCGCCTCGTCGCGGTCGGCAACGTGGACGGTCGCCGTTTCGGGAATGGGAACCGAGCGCGCCGGAAACGGCATGGGCATGGTCTGCGGCTTGAAGGCTATGGAATTGGCCATGTCGTTCGACCAGGGCCAGGCCAGCGCCACCGGCGAGATCGAGGCCAGCGCAAGGGCCAGCAGCAGCGCGCCGCAAGCCCGCCCGGTGCAAATCGTCTTTGCCATATTCCGATCCAAGTTCATAGCACCACCTCCTCCTGGATCGAAAGGGCCTGGTGGTTCTCCAAGATCTTGCGCACTTCGACGATGCAGTGCGCGTTGGACTTGACCATCACGCCGATCTGGTCCTCCGAGACCGCCGCGTTGTACAGGTCGCGCTTGCTGCGATGGGGCAGGCCGGCGCAAATCAGGAAACCCAGAACCGTTATGTACACGCCCCCAAGAATCAGCATTTCGTAGGTCAACACGAAGTCCGGGGGCAGCGGAATGATCGGCTTGCCGCCCTTGAGCTGGGAAAAGAAGTTGCCCTGCGCCGTGGCGATACCCAGAAACCCCAGGCTGCCGCCCAGTATGGCGCCCGCCAGCGTGTAGTTGCGCACCGGGATGGATCGCACACCCAGGACGCTCTCGACGTCCGGATGCTCGATCGGCGATTTGATGGTGACATCGTTCCAGTCCAGGTGCGGCAGGTTGGCTTCGCGCAGCTCGTGCAGCGCCGCCGAGGCCTGCTCGAAGTCGTTGAACAACCCCAATATGCGCTTGATGGTCATGCTTCCCTCGCTTCAATCCGCGCCAGCTTGCGATGAAACACCATCTCCTTGACTTCATACATGGAGACGCTGGGCACGAGTTTGCAAAACAGCATGAAGAGCATGCCGAACCACCCGAAGCTGCCAAACACGATCCCCCACTGCACCAGGGACGGGAAGAAGGTATGGTTCCAGGTCCAGGGGTAATAACCGTGCGAAAAAGTCGGCGTGACGATCATCCAGCGTTCCAGCCACATGCCCAGATTGAGCAGCAGCGAGAGGATCATCATCGCCGTGAGGTTGGCGCGAATCTTCTTGAAGATCAGGGCGAAGGGCACCACGGATCCCAGGAAGTTCATCGACCACCAGTACACCGCGTAGGGTCCCGTCGCCCGCTGCAGCAAGGTCTCCTTGGCGACCTCGTCGGCGCCGTACCAGACCGTCGCATACTCGATGAGGTTCAGGTAGGTCCAGACCATGGCAATGGCGAAGGTCAGACGCGCCGTCTTGTCCAGGATCGGCATCGTCATGTATTCCTCGAAGCGGAAGGTATGACGCAGCATGATGAACAGCGTGATGATCGCCGCGCAGCCGGAGTACAGCGCCCCGGCCACGAAATAGGGCGGAAACGAGGTGATGTGCCAGCCGGGCTGCTGCGACATGGCAAAGTCCGAGGCCACGATCGAGTGCACCGAAACGGCCAGCGGGATCAGGAAGCAGGCAATTACCAGATAGGCAACGCGGAAGTTGCGCCACTGCCGATCGGTCCCCATCCAGCCCAGGGACAGCGCCGTGTAAAAATTCTTGCGCCAACCGGTGGCATGGTCGCGGCAGATCGCAAAATCGGGAATCGCGCCCACATACAGGAACAGGATCGACGAGGACAGGTAGGTGAAGATGGCCATGGCGTCCCAGAGCAAGGGCGACTGGAAATTGGGCCAGACCCAGCGCTCGTTGGGATACGGCAGCGCGTAATAAATTTGCCAGACGCGTCCCAGGTGCACCGCCACGAATAGACCTGCCGTCATCAGCGAGAAGGTGGTCATCGCCTCAGCGAAACGGTAGATGGGCTTGCGCCAGTCGGCATGGATGATGTGCAGGATCGCCGAGAGCAGCGTGCCCGAGTGGCTCATGCCGATCCAGAAGATGAAGGTGGCGATGTACAGCCCCCACATATCGGGATTGTTCATGTTGGACACCCCAAGGCCGGTGTTGTACTGGTACCACTCGCAACCGACGCCGACCAGGAACATGCAAAAGGCCAGGGCAAACAGCGCCCAGTACGTGGCCCGCGGTTGTTCCAGGCTCGCCAGGACGTCGCGATTGATCTGCGCCCAGGCGATGTCCTCGCGGATGTCTCGTTCTTTTCCCTGCGTCACGCTGTTCATATTGGAATCGGCTCCGTGGCTCAGGCCTGGGTGTCACGTACGCGTTCGAGGTACATCACCGAAGGATAGGGGCGCAGATCCTCGAAGATCCGGTACCCGCGCAAGCCCGGGTGCGATCCGTCGACGTCCTTGAGCTGCTTGTCCTTGGACAGCTCGACCCGCTGCAGGCGCCATTTCTGCGCAACCAGCGAATGCGGGTCGGATAAATTGCCAAAGGTGATCGCGCCCGTCGGGCAGGCCTGCTGGCACGCGGTCATCACGTCGCCGTCGTGCACATTGCGGCCCTCGTTGCGCGCCGTGTTCTTGGCATCGGTCAGGCGCTGCACGCAGAACGTGCATTTTTCCATCACGCCCTTGGTGCGCACGGTCAGATCCGGGTTGAGCTGCATGGGCAGCGGATCGGGCCAGGCCTTGACCTGTTCGGGGTAGTTGTACCAGTTGAAATAGCGCACCTTGTAGGGGCAGTTGGCCGAGCAGTAGCGCGAACCGATGCAGCGGTTGTACACCTGCGAATTCAGGCCATCGGGGGTGTGGTTGGTGGCGCCAACCGGACACACCGTTTCGCACGGCGCAGCCTCGCATTGCTGGCACATCATCGGCAGGAACTGCGCGCCCTGCTCCGGGCTGTTCTCGTCGCCGTCGTTCCAGTAGCGCTCGACGCGGATCCAGTGCATCTGCTGGCCGGCGGCGAATTTCTCCTTGCCCACCACCGGCAGATTGTTCTCCGCATAGCAGGCCACCACGCAGGCGTTGCAGCCCGTGCAGGCATCCAGGTCGATGGCCATGGCCCACTTGAGGTCCGGGTGCGAATCGGGCCGCGGATGGGTCTGGCGATACGTGGACCAGTCTTTGAGTGTCAGATCAAGGCTCATGTCGTTTTACACCTCTTCGGACAACTTGGCCTTGTCCGCGGCCAGGGTTACCACCAGCTTGCGTCCCGCCTGGGTCTTCAGGTTGCCCGACTTCCAGCCTTCGTCCTTGACCACGAGGCTGCGCTCGCCGGTCTTGGTGATGCGAACGTGGGTGGAGTACAGGGCCAGCTCCCCGGTCTTCTTGTCAAAGACGGGATCGATGATCTTGAAGGGATTCACGCCGCGCCCGTTGGCATAGCGCCCGAGGCTCTCGTGCCCCTGGCCAACGGGTATGCCGATCACGTCCGGATGCAGGCCGGGAAAAATATAGGCTTGCACCTTGAGCGAGCCGCTGGCCGAGGACACCTCGAGAATGTCGCCATCGGCGATGCCCAGCAGTTTCGCCGTTGCCGGATGGATCTCCGCCCACGAATCCCAGACGATCGTCGTCAGGGTATCGGGTGTCTCCTGCAGCCAGGGCAGGTTCGCATGGCGGCCGTCGCGCATGCTCGAACGCACGGCCGGGGCCAGGGTATACGGGTACTTGGCGTCGACGGCCGCCGTGGCCCCGGAAAAATCCAGCTCCAGGTTGCCGGATTTGGCCGGCAGTTTTTGCTCGGGGGCGTTCACATGCAACACACCCCGGCTCAACGCCTCGGTCCAGAATTGTTCATCGTCCCCGCTGAAGGCGGCAAACGAGGAGCGGTTGCGCACCACGGCCGCGCGCAGGTACGCGTAGTAGTCGGCAAAACCCTTGTACTCCTCGGCGCGGCGCTTCTTGAGCAACGCCAGCAAAACATCGCCGACCGAGCGCGTGCCATCGGGGTAGAGCCGCTCCATCAAGGGTTGCTGCAAGGTGAGTTCGATGGCGTCGGGCTGGTAAGGCGCCACGTGCGTGCCCCAGTCCTCGAGCGAGGAATCCACCGGCAATACGAGGTCGGCCTCGCGCGCGGTCTCGTCCAGGTAACGCGCGAACACGACCTTGAATGCCGCCTTGGGCAGCGCGTCCTTGAACTTGAGGAAGGCGGGGGCCGTGAAGACCGGATTCACGTCGTGAATGAACACGGTGTCGAACTTGCCGGCGCCCAGCTCCTCGGTAAAGCGCTGCAGGGAGGCCGTATCGCCCGACTCTGGCGCAATTTGCGGGAAGGGCAGCTTGGGCGGCAACAGCACGGTCTTGCCGACATTGCCCAGGACCCAGTTCAGCGCAAGGATCGCCTGCGCATTGGAATAGCCGTGGACATGTCCCTCGGCCGAAGGTCCCGACAGCACGAGGCTGGGCGACCGCTCCTGCAGGAGCTTGACCAGGCGCTCAAAGGCCTCGGCGCTTACGCCGGTTTCGGAGGTGACACGTGCCTTGTCAAAGGCGGCGGCGGCCGCAGCAATTGCCGGTGGCGCGTTGCCCGCAGGCTTGCCGGCGAGCAGTGCGTTTGCCAGGCCCAGCGCCAGCACCCCTTCCGTGCCGGGGCGGATGGCAATCCAGCGATCGGCATTGGCGCCCGTCAGGGTCATGCGCGGTTCGATCTGCACGAGGGTGCCGCGCGGCTTGCCCTCGTTTGCCCGGCGAAAATGGGCGTACTGGCCGGCAAAGTGCACCGGCGAGACCCACGTGTCGAGAAAATCGGCACCGAAAGAAACGATGAGCTGCGCCTTGTCCAGCGCCAGGTGCGGCGCTTCGCCGCCAAAGAGCTGGTCGGCGGCCACCCGATTGACGCGGGTGGACAGCGCGTCGTAGACATAGTGCTGCTTGGAACCCAGGCTTTCGGTGGCGTTTTGCACCAGAACCTTCAAGTGCCCGCTGACCGGGCCGGTCAGGAACGCGAAGCGCCCGTCGCGCGTGGCGCCCGTGCGCTCGAGCAAAGTGGTCAGCGCATCGTTCCAGGAAATCGCCTTGAGCGCGCCGTTTTCACGCAGCTGCGGCTCGATCAGCCGATCGGGGTTGTAGTGATGCTGCACGCTGGCCTGGCCCAGCCCGCAGAGCCTGCCCGCGTTGATCCCGGAAGCCGGGTTGCCCTCGAGCTTGAGCACGCGCCCATCGCGCACCCGCCCCATAACGCCACACAAGGCCTCGCACTGGGTGCAGGTCGATGCGTAGTAGATGCCGACACCGGGAATATTGAAATCCTCCGGGGCCACATAGGACTCGACGGTCTCGACGCCGGAGGTGACGGACGTGAATCCACACGCCGTGACCGACATCGAGGCGCCGCCCCAGCCCAATACCCGCAGGAAGTCTCTTCGCTGTTCGTTCTTCATCACAGGGCCTCGGTCCTTCATTTGTGGCATTGCCAGCAGTCATTGGGGCCGTGCGTTGTCTCCGCACTCACGCCCTCGGCCGGCTCCGATGCCACTCCCATGCGCGGGAAGACAGCGCGCGCGCCGGCCGTCCCGTTGGGGTGATCCTTCTTATGACAGGAAATGCACCAACCCATGCTCAGCGGCTGTACCTTCTCGGCCACCGTCATGCCCGAAACGTTGCCGTGGCAGTACCCGCAGACTTCCTGCACGGGACGCCCGAGCTGGAAATAAAAACGCTGGATGTGCCGCTCGTGGCTAAAGCGCACGTAGTCGGGCAGGTTATGCACCTTGCGAAAGGGAATGGGCACCTGCTTATCCCAGTACTCGAAGAGCTGCTTGATACGCGGCTTGTCCTTGACGGACTCGATCGACTGGTGGCACCCCATGCATTTGCGCAGCGGCGGTATGCCCGAGACGCGGCTGCGCCGTGCGTAGGTATGGCAGTACATGCAGTTGATGCCCATCTTGCCCGCATGCACGTCGTGCGGAAATTCAATCGGCTGTTCGATCTTGTCGCCCGCCCATGCCAGTCCGGCTGCGGTGCAAAGCGCCAGGGCGGCCACTGCGCGAACCAACCACGCTGGGGTACGACGATGCGAACCGCTTGCGCCGGTCCGGTCACGAAGATTGCGCGTCTTCATTTGGCTTTTCATTCCTCCCTAGCCGCCGTACATTCCCAAAGCACTCGCGGCCACGCCGCATTCCTGCAAGCCCCCACGCAAGCCTATCGATTTGCGTCCGGAACAAAAGAACCATGGGCCAAGGGCGATCTGCCAAAAATTGGCGGTCGCCGACATTTTTTATTGTGAGGTGTGGTCACCTTCGCTGATGAGTGCTACCCGCACGCGCGACTTCCGAGATTTCGATTTGCTCTGCGGCACTCGGTTCGATGCACCCGTGGGGGCCGGCGAATTATGCATGGATTCCCCCCAATCGAGTAGCCCTACCACGAGCATGATGCGCGCAAAATACATTGCGCAGCGCACCATTGCGCTCCCAAATTTAGGGTGAAACGCGTCGCACTACCGCTACGGGCACGAGGACCGTGCGCGCGTGGTGGCATGTGGCACGGAGGTCTGCGCCGGCACGGATGCGCGACCGCAATACGCGTTAAAGCGCGCAGGTTACAGCGCGCAGCGACGGCGATTTTTTAACGGATGTCGCGCCAGAACACCTTGTTCAACCAGTGTGCGACCAGCAGGAAAATTACGAGGAAGCCCATGACCCAGACGCCAATTTTGTAGCGCACATGAGCCGTGGGTTCGGCCATCCAATTGAGGTAGGCAACCAGGTCCGCCACGTCATCGTCCACCTGGGCCGCGGCCTTGGCATCGGCGGGCGTAAAGACCACCTTTTCCTCGCCCTCGCCCTGACTCTTGTCGGCCGGCGTCTTTTCCACGTGCACGTTGCCATCGGCATCGTAGACGCTGGTAACGCGCACCAGCTCGCGCGTGCCGGGACCCTTGCCATCGGCGGCGGGATGTTCCTCCGACTCGGTTCGCGTCAGCGTGAGGGTGCGGGGGCCCTGGCGCTGCCACAAGATATTGGGCATGGCGATATTGGGATAGACCACGTTGTTCCACCCCGTGAGGGTGGTTCGATCGCGGTAAAAGCCGCGCAACAAGGTGTAGATGTAATCGGTGCCGCGGTGCTCCGCGGTACTGCGTGCACGCACCATGACCGATAGGTCCGGCGGCGCCTTGCCAAACCAGTTCTTCGCATCGTGCGGGTTCATGGCCACCGTCATGACGTCGCCGACCTTCTGGTCGCCGAAGATCAGCTCGTCCTTGATCTGGGCGTCGTTGATCCCAATCTCGCGCAGGCGATTCCAGCGCATCTGCCGCGCGCTGTGGCAGTTGAGGCAGTAATTGACGAAGAGCCGGGCGCCGCGCTGGATCGCGACCATGTCGTCGGCCCGTTCGCTGGGCCAGTGATCCAGGGCCGCCTCCTGCGCGCCAGCCGGCAACGCTGCCCCCAAGGCCAGGAGGACGCCCCAAGCGGCCAGCACCGCGCAGCGGGCACCACGCCGGACCTTCTTGCTCATCATTGCCCTCATCGTTGCGTATCCCTCAATGCGCCACAAAGCGAACCCGGTCGGGAACCGGTTTGAACTGCCCCATCCGGCTCCACCAGGGCATGAGCGCGAAAAAACCAAAGTACACCGCTGTGGCAATCTGCGACACCACGGTGCGCGCCGGCGACGGGGGTTCCATGCCCAGGTAGCCCAGCACCAGGAATGCGCCAACGAAAAGCCCCAGCACCGCGCGGTGCCACAGCGGCCGAAAGCGCATCGAGCGCACCGGCGATTGATCGAGCCAGGGCAGGCCAAAGAGGATCATCGTCGAGGACCCCATCAAGACCACGCCCCAGAGTTTGGCGTCGAGCTGCACCTTGGGCACGGTGAGCAGCGCCACGACCAGTGCGGTGATCCCGGCAACCAGCAGGCGCCGCCCCATACCGCGTACGCTCAAATACGTGAGCACGCCCAGGCCCAGCGCACCGGCGGCGATCCAGATCAGGAAGCCCTGGGTCGTCGCGCGCAGGATCGAGTAATAGGGCGTGAAATACCACAGCGGAGCAATATGCTGTGGCGTTTGCAGCGGATCGGCGGGCAGGAAGTTATTGCCTTCCAGAAACACGCCCCCGCCCTCGGGCGCGAAGAACACGATCGCAAAGTATGCGGTAAAGAAAAACCCCAGGCCGTACATGTCATGCACGGTGTAATAGGGGTGGAAGGGGATGCCATCGAGCGGGCGGCCATCGGCTCCCAGGCGATCCTTGATTTCGATGCCATCCGGATTGTTGGAGCCCACGTCGTGCAGCGCAAATATGTGGGCCGCCACGACGCCCAGCAGCACCAGGGGCAGCACGATCACGTGCAAAGCGAAGAAGCGATTGAGCGTGGCATCGCCAATCACGTAGTCGCCGCGGATCCAGGTGGAAAGGTCAGGACCGATGAGCGGGATCGAATCGAACAGGTTGATGATCACCTGTGCGCCCCAGTAGCTCATCTGACCCCAGGGCAGCAGGTAGCCGAAAAACGATTCGGCCATCAGCGAAAGAAAGAGCACGGATCCCGCGATCCAGACGATCTCGCGCGGCTTGCGGTGGCTGCCGTAGAGCATCCCGCGAAAGATGTGCAGATAGACGGCGATGAAGAAGAAGGAAGCGCCGGTCGAATGCATGTAGCGGATGAACCAGCCGCCCTGCACCTCGCGCATGATGAACTCGACCGACCAGAACGCCAGGTTCGAGTCCGGTTTGTAGTGCATGGCCAGGAAAATGCCGCTGGTGAGCTGGATCACCAGCACCGTGAGGGCAATCGAGCCGAAGAAGTACCAGAAATTAAAGTTCTTCGGCGCGTAGTACTCGGCCATGTGCACGCGAAACGCGTTCATCAGCGAGGGCACCCGGCTGTCGACCCAGCCCATAACGCCGCGATACTTCGTCTCGTGCAGACCCATGAACCCGTCCTCCCAAGCGATTTCTTCGTTTTGCGCGCGCCCTGCCCTATGCGCTGCCCGGTGCGTTCGGCGCCGCAAGGGCCGCAGCGCACCCACCGGTACGCTTAGCCTTGCGTGTCTTCCCCGATGCGGATCATGCTGTCCGTCAGATACCGGTGTGGCGGCACCGCCAAGTTGTCCGCCGCCGGCTTGTTCTTGAATACCCGGCCCGCGAGATCAAAGGTCGAACCGTGGCAGGGGCAGACAAAACCCGGATCGGCACCCAGCTGCGAGTTCTCGCCCTCGGCAAAGGGCCCGCCCGGCGAGCAGCCCAGATGCGTGCAGATGCCCACCACGACCAGGTATTCTGGTTTTATCGAACGCGTCGCCGGATCCTTCATGGCGTAGGGCGGAATCGGGTAAGCCGTACGCTTGGACAGCGGATCGGCGAGGCGATTTGTGTCCTCGCGCAAATCTTCAATCATTTGCGGCGTGCGCCGAAGAATCCAGATCGGCTTGCCGCGCCACTCGGCCACGAGCATCTTGCCCGGCGCGATCTGCGAAATATCCACATCGACGGCCGAGCCGGCCGCCTTCTCGCGCTCGGACGGCCCCCAGGAGGCAACGTAGGGCACCGCCCCCGCGGCCAGGCCAACGCCGCCCACGACTGCGCTGGTAACAATTGCCGCGCGCCGCTCCCGGTCCACCCCTGCCTCTTTGGGCTCCGGCATTGGCGCAGATGATGAGATTGTGGATGACATGGACTACCCTCGAAATTTCGCGCGATTTTACTGCAATGCGGCAAGGTCGGCGAACGAAAGCGCTAAAATCAATCCATGGACAACAACACGGGTACTTCGCCACGCAACTCCGATCGCACATCGGTAAAAACCGATACACCAATTGCGGGCTTTAACTGGTTTCGATTCTGGGTGCGCGTGGCCATCGCCGTCCTGGTCTTTAACATCCTCGCGGCCATCGTGACCTGGTACTTCATCTTTCCGCGACTGCATCCCGGTATGCAATAACGCGCACCGCCACGAACGGCGCAAGCGCGGAAACGCCGGCCGCAAAAAAACGGCGGACCCGAAGGCCCGCCGTCATTTCTTCGGCGGCGGTTCTCGCAAAAGAACCGCGTGCCGAAAGGACTAGTTCAGCGACTGCACGTACGCCGCCAGGGCCGCAAAGTCACCGTCATCCAGGTTGGCCACCAGCGCCTGCATCTGCTCGACGTTGCGCAGGCCGGACTTGATGTACCCGAGCTGCAGCTTGACGTAGTCGGCATGCTGGCCCGCCAGGCGCGGAATCGGTCCCTGCCCGTGCCCGTCCGGACCATGGCACATAGCGCAGGCCAGGACCCCACGGTTGGCATCGCCCTCCTGGAACAGCGTCTTGCCGCGCTCTACGTCGCCGCCGCCGGCCGATACGCGCCCGGGAATCGGCGTCTGCTTGGAGAAGTAATCGGCCAAAGCCTCCATCGTCGGCTCATCGAGGTCGCGGGCTACGCCCTTCATGAAGTCCCAGGCACGGGGCTCATTGCGGGGCGCATCTTCGTAGCGATAGTTGCGCCGCAATCCGGTGATATTGATGAACCATTGCTCGAACATCGTCTCGTGCGTATCGGCCCGGTCATCCTGCGTCAGGTAATGAAAATCACGCAGTTCCGTGACGATGTACTCGGCATTTTGCCCGGCCAGCATGGGAAAGGTCGGGGCGATGCTGCGGCCGTTATAGCCGTGGCAGGCCGAGCACCACTTGTTGATCATCACCTTGGCGCGCTCGGGCGCAAGCTTGGTCGCCAGGTTGGTGGCCGGCTTGAGGGGCTTGTCGTCCTTCTTTTCCTGGGCTACCGCTTGCGCCTGCATATCTTCTGCCAGCGCATTGCCGGCGAATGCGAACGCGCCTGCCACGACCAGCGCGAGGCCGGTCAGGAACCTGGCGGTCCGCGGTGCATTCCGCTTCATAGTCGTCTCCATGTGTTTTCTCCTGGGCGGCCGCAAGTTAAAACACCCACCAGATCGCGGCGGCAAGAACGTTCTGACCCTTCGCGTTGTTGTTAAACCCGTCGAAGTTGGATGTTCCGCCGTTGAGCTTGGTGTACGCCGTGTAGTTGAGCAGGAAGCGCATGTCCTGCAACGGCAGGTAGCTGAACTCGATCTGGTAGAAGGAGCTGCGCGGATCACCCGTGAGCGAACCGCCCGCGCTGCCCGAACCGTACAGGCCCGGGTCGGAGCTGCCGCCAACCGAGTTGTACCCCAGGCTCATGCCGTACGTGCGGTCGTAGTAGACCGTGCCCTTGATGTTGAGCTCGTTGATCGTGTCGGAGGGATTGGTCGACTGCCCGGCCACCAACATTGCGCTCGGGTTGTTGCTGCGCTCGCGCTCGTACGTCACCGTTCCCGAGAAGATCCAGGGTTCATTGCGGTTGTACTGATATTGCATATCCACTGCGATGTCGTTGAAGGTCTGCAACTGCGTGGCATCGCGCTGCAGCGCGTCGTAATAGGTCTTCGCATGCAGGCCGAATACGCCAACTTCGAGGGAGTTGTACCCCCAGTCCTTGCTGTAGGCAAACCGGTAATACGGCGAGTAGCCGTCCATTACGTCCGAAGGCGCAGTAACGGACGTCGAGGTTCCATTGTCCACGCCATTGACCATCCAGCTAAACGGCCCCCAGGGCTTGCGGTACAGGTTAAGTTCCGCATACCAGGTCTTCCGAACCCAGCTGTACACGCCGATACCGACCGCGCGGTGCGCAAAGATTCCATCGATCGCCGGAGCCGCCTTGGGGCTGAAGCTGATCGTGTTGTACGGAAACCAGCCCGGGAAGCGCCATGCCGGCACGGTGTTCCATACGTCCTGCATCGTCATGTTGTTGTTGACGTTGATGCCGACGACCGAATCGTCCTCAAGAGTCGAGACGCCGGTGCTGTAGCGGTGCACGTAGCGAAATTCGGTATTGTCCTGGGCCCCGGTGATGCCGCCGGAGTTGGAATCGACGATCCAGGCGCCCGAGCTGTACTGCACGAATGCGCCCAGATTCTCGGAGATCCGTCCACCGCCGAACAAACTCCACTGAACGAATTGACCGGGCGAGCAGGACGCGCCGACGGCCGAACACAATTGCCCGCCCGTGGAGTGATCCGTGTTGTCGGCGGGCTTGCCGTATTCGGCCATGAGCGCGAAGGCCAACGGTACCGGCTGCGCTTCGCCAAAGGTGTAGCCGTTGAGTTTGAACTCGCGACCGTAGGCGGTGAGCTCCGGATAGCTGATATGGCAGGCCTGGCAGTTATGTCCGGTCTGGCGGGCAAAAACCGGAATGGCCTGCGCCGGTGCAAGAAACCCGATATAGGCCGCGCCAGCCGCCAAGCCCAGCGTCAACCAGCGGGCAAAACGCTTCAGAGTCATGAATCTCCTCCTACGATGAATGGGTGGGTTTTGTAGTGATGCGTGGCTTCACCCCGATAGCCCTTTCATGCGGATCGGACTGCTCCTGTAACAGTCCCCCGCAACCCGGGCGATAATAGAAGAGGGCGATTCTGTTCGCTAGCTAATATTCGGCAACGGCGTTGTAACAACGCGACAAGAACCGGACGTCAAAATGCAGGCTTTGCTCGATGGACGCTGCAGGAAGCCCGCAATGCATCGCACCAACGAGAACATGTTTGTAAGGCAGAAAAAATGAGCAGCGACGGAACCGCCTCGTGGTCATCACGCATTCCCGGGGGATTCTGGGCAATAGTCGGGATCATTTCATGGGGTCTGGCGGTGACGACCTTGCTCGACCGTTCCGCCTTCGGCTTGGATGAGGCAACGGCGCGCGTGGTGCTGCTGCTGTGGTCCGTATCCGACCAGGTGGCTTCGCCCATCGTGACCATGGGCGTGCCGGATTTTCGCGCCGTGTACCTGATACCTGCAGGCGTGCTGTTTTCCGGCAGCCTGCTGGCCGCCAAGATCCTGACACTGTTCGTATCGGTGGCGTTGGCAATCGGCCTGTATCGCTGGCGCCTGCGCTCGGGAGACACCGAGTCGCCGCTGCTGGCCTCGGGCTTGCTGCTGCTCTCGCCGGCCTTGATTGGCGCCGTCGACCACGTGGCCATCGGCCCCTTCCTGCTGCTGACCCTGCTGCTGGGCGTGCTGGCCGATGACCATTACCGCGTGAGCGGCGTGCGCTTTGGCGGCGCCTATTTCTTCCAGCTGATCCTGAGCCTGGCCGCGGTTACCTTGCATCCGGCAGGCCTTGCCTTTCCCCTGGTGATTGCCCAGACCTGGCTGCGCGGGCGCAATACGGCCGCGCCCGAGCGCTCGCTTATTCCGGGTAGCGAACGCACCCATATGCTGGCGGGCCTGGCGTTTGCCAGCATCGCCGGCGCCCTGCTTGCCGCGGGCTGGCCCGGTATCGCGTGGTTTGCCAATCCGGTCACGTCGCTGGGCCGCAACATTTTCACCTTCGGCGCCAGTGGCGCGCTGGGCGACGCCGTTGCCTGGGCACTGGGCCTTGTTCTGCTGGCCCTGGTCCTGGCACTGCTCTGGCGTCGGCGCGCCGACATTCTTGCCGATCGGCTGGGATGTGTGCTTTTCCTTGCCGTCGTGTTGGGAGCGCTGACGGGCGACGCTTGCTATGCCCTGCTGGTGCTGACGCTGCTGCTGTACTGGGGCTTTCCGGTACTGCTCCAGGTGCGCGTGGGTGGCGCGCGAGGTTTGGTCGGCCAGCGCGGCGTCGCCCTGGCCCTGCTGCTGGTGTTGAGCACCGCGTTTTTATCGGCCGACCGCGCGCGCTACGAACAGGTCCGCAGCGGCCTGGAATTGACCGATGACGACCAATTGATTGCCGCCCTGGCCGCAGCCGTGCAGCAATCGCATCCGCAAGCGCCAGGACCCGGCCTCGTATCCCCGGAGGAGAAGGCGCGCAGCGGACCGCGCGTTGCCAGCCAGTGGCCGGGACGCACGATGGTGGCCTGCCGCTGCGGCACCCTGCCACTGCCGCCGGCCCTGGACGACCAGGCTCGCTTTGTTGCCAATCTGCGCGGCCTGGACTACGTCGTGTTTGATCCGCGCCTGCCGGCCAACCGGGCGCTAGCGCGCAATTTTTCGATGATGAATGGCGCCAGTGCCGAAACCGTCGCGTTGCAGGCCGGGGGCGTCGTATTGCGCCTGCATCCGGCCGCCGCGGAAGTGGCGCCGGACATCCGAGGCTAGCGCGGGACGGGAGCCCCGATCATGTACAAGGAACTGCTGATCTACGCCATCGTTGCCGCCAGTTCGCTCTTCCTGATGACCTTTGTCGTGCACATGTTGGTCGGCGGCCTGGTCAGCCCGCAGACCGAAACGACCCTGACGATTGCCCTGTGCTCGCTGGTGGCGTGCCTGATTGGCGCCATGGCCTGGGACGTGGCGCGGCGCCGGCGGCGCAAACCCTGAGGGCAGGCCGCGCGCCTCAGCGCGCCTTGGCATAGCGGCGCAGGGACTCCTGGATCTGCGCATAGGTCGCGTCGTCGGCAAACTGTCCGCGATGCAACACGAATTGCAGGCGCCGCCCTTCCCGGTTCAATCCCGATAGGCCAAAGGATCTGCCGGAAAGATCCGCAAAGAAACGCTGGTCCTTGACCAGGTCCACGCGGCTGCCACCGCGCTCGATGATGGAGACGACCTCACCGTCCAGATCGACGCGCACCGGCGCCGATGGGAGCAACATCAGGCGCGTCTTGAGCACGCGATTGGCCCCGACCAGGAAAAAAAAGCTCGCCAGGAAGCTAAGGACGTAGGCCAGGCTCGTTTCGCCGCCGAACCAGAGCTTTGCAGCGACGGACGCGAGCGCGATCACGGTGGGAACGTACAGCAGCAGGTCCCACGCCGCGCCCTTGTGATCGGGCCGCAGGGCAAAACTTTTTTGCAATGCCATGGCGCAATGATTCGAACCGGTCCGCTTACGAGGAGCTACGGGACGGCGTTTCGGCCGGAAGGATTTTCTGAATGGCCATCTCCATTTCGCCGTAGAGCATCTTGCCGGGATTTTGCAGGCGCACGATGCCGTCCTTGTCGATGGCGAAGGTCCACGGGTCACCCATCACGCGATAGGCCTTGTAGGCCTGCGGATTCTGGTACTGGTCCACGTGGATGAAGATGACGCGATCCTGATACTTTTCCAGCAGCGCCTTGGCCACCTGCAACTGCTCGTCGCAGGGCGTGCAATGCCCCGGCGTCGCAAATTCGAGCAGGATGGGTTTGCCCGTCGCCAGCGCCTTGTCCACCGAATACTGGTACATGCGCGGATCGGGTTGGCGGTAGGTCGTGATCTTGCTCAGGTCCCCGCCGACATCGGCCAGGGTCTTGGTCGCCAGGCTCGGCGCCGCCGTACCGACCTGCAGGCCACGGAAGGAGCCCCCAAAGCGATCGTTTTTGTCGCAGGCACCCAGGGCTAGCGCCGTGGCCAGGATCCCGGCGGCCAATCGCATGGACATCAAGCTGCCTGGCGCTGTCATTGCCCGTTCCTCAAAAGAGTATGCCGCCGACCATCTGCATGGCGCCGAATACCACGGCCACCACGATGCCCATGACAATTGCCACGAACATCATCTTTTCCCCAAAGCGCGCCTCCGCCGGGCGGTTCTTGCTGAACCAGAAGATTACGACGATCACCGAAAAGACGAAAATGCCGATCAGCAAAAAGGCAAACACCGCCTCGCTGAACTGCTGGCTGCGCATGCCCTCGATGCTCAGATCGATCTTGGGCGATATTTGCGGGCTGCTCATCGTTGCGAGCCGATGCGCGGCGCCCTACTGGCGCTGACGCCAGCCCACCGTGGTCTTGTACAGGTTGTAGCCCCAGATGATGTTGGCCAGCAGGACCAGCATCCCGAACATGCCGCCAACGCCCATCAGGTGGCCATACAGGCGCGCCGGCGCATCGGCATCGGCATCGTTGGGCAGCGCGCCGACCATGCCCGCCAGGGTGAAGAACACCACGAGTCCGACCAGGCCAAAGTTGTGCATCCAGAAATGGACCTTGACGAGCCGCAGGCTGTAGATCGAGCGCCCCGAGCGGCGCGGAACGATGTCGTAGAGAGCGCCGAAGATCGCCATCTCGACCCACCCCAGCAGATTGATGTGCGTATGGGCAAGAACGATCTTGTGGCCGTAGGCCGAATAGTCGACGAAATTGCGAAAGTCCTTGATGCCCCCCATCAGGGCACCCCAGCTAAAGCCGATGATGCTGTAGATGATGCAGGCGAAGATGAACCACAGGGTATAGCGGTTGTACTCTTCCTGATCGGCCTTGCTCAATACCATGCTCATTTGCCACTTCCTTGGCCAGGAACGCTCGTGGCGCCGCCGGCGCCGGTCGGGGTTGGATTTTGTGCGGGCGGGTTCGTGCCGCCAGCGGCGCCTTCCTTGGCGCTGGCGCTGTTGCGGATGTCGCTAAAGGCCATGCGCCAGCTGTCCGGAACCCACATGTCCAGCATCGCATCGATGAAGCCGGACTGGCCCGGCGGGGGCAGGCGCGCCGCCGCGCCGCCGCGCTCGGCGCGCAACTGCGACAGGAACACGGCGATATCGTGGCGGTCGGCCTCGGGCAGCTGGGAAACATACGCGGCCGATTTGGGCGGCGCGCCGTGCTCGACGGTGCGCGTGACGTAGGTTGCCTCCGGGTCGCGCAGGAAATTCTCCAGGTACTTTAGGTCGCGGCGCGATCCGATGCCGTCGAGGTCCAGTCCCATGTTGGTGCCATTGCCGATGGCCCGGTGGCAGGAACTGCAGTTGTTCTTGCGAAACAGCTCGGAACCGTGGAAGCCGTCCCCGGAAAAATCATAGTGGGTCAGGATCGGGCGTATCGGATTGTCCGAATGCAGGCGCCGGTACTCGATGGCGACGTAGTTCTCCACGGCGACAATGACCAGCAAAACGACAAATCCGAACAGGACCTTTTCGCCGGTCTTCAGGCCCTTCCAACGCTGCCACATGGCTGCCACCTTCATGCTACTGCGCCGCGGGAACCAAAAAATGGGCCTCGGACGGCGGTCGGACAAAAAACGGGAGCGCGGCGCCGCGCACGGATTCGGACGCGGATTTTGCAAGACGCGCCGCCGATTGCCCATTTAGGCCGCGGCGCAGGAGCGCAAGTTCCCGCATCATAAAGAAAAAGGCCGCGCCAAGTGCCTCGGCGCGGACCTTAACCCGCAATGGTACCGCAAGCGGCTGCGCTGGCGCAGCCGCCCTGCCTTAGTGGACCAGGTTCAGGTTTTCCAGGACGCTCTGATTGCTGGGAACGAAGCCATCACCCACCGTGCTCTTGGGCGCGCGCGACAGATACGCCGCGGCGTTATAGATATCCTCATCCGACAAGTTCTTGGCCACGGCACGCATCATGCCGATCGGGTCATTGGCACGGCTGCCATCGCGCCAGCGCTTGAGCTGGTTCACAAGGTAAACGTACTTTTGCTGCCCGATGGCCGGATAGATCGGATCGGCGCCGCGACCGTTGTAGCCGTGGCAGGACTGGCATGCCGGCGCCTTGCCATACACACCGTATTTGACCAGGATCTCGCCCTTGTAGGGTTCGCCGACCTCGGTGCCGCCCGCCTTGAGCGCCACCAGGTCCGACGGGTCACTCTCCGGCGGCAGCGTGTTCAGGTAGGCCGCAACGTTGCGCCGCTCCTCGACAGTCAACTGCTTGGCAAACATGTTCATCACGCCCAGGGTCATGTCGGTGCGTGCATCGTCAGCAAAATTGGTCAGTTGCTTGACGATGTAGGCATAGCCGTCATTGGCCAGCTTGGGCGTTTGCATCGCGTCGATGCCCAACCCCTTCTCCCCATGGCAGCTCTGGCACGCCGAGACGCCCTCCTTGCCATTTTCGAAGAGCTGCTTGCCGGCCGTAACATTGGCGGTCACCTTGTCGGCCTCGGCATACGCGGCGCCACTTGCGGCACAGACGGCGGCGGCCACCACGATCGTCGAGACGCGCTGCATCCATTGTTTACTAAAGCGCATTGATTTCACCTCTTCCCAGAATGATGTTCGTAGCCTCAGGCGGCGCGCCCTATCGGGACCGCGAGGACCCGTGGCCGCGCCGGCTCGCCTTTAGCCATTCTTCTTGAACAGGATCGCAAGCAGGACCAGTATGAAGGCGAACCAAGCCCCGTACATGGTCAGCACTTGCCGCGTGGTGGTATCGGTTTCGAACAGCATGTCGGCGTCCTCTTATCAAAAATCGGGCTGGCTATCGATCAGAAACGGATCTGTGGCTTGTTCTTGTCGAACTTGTCGACGAAGAAGCTGTAGATCTGCGGCGCAAGGAACGCCAGCATCACGATGCAAAACAAGACCAGTGGCGGATTGTCAACTTCAAGCATTTGCTACTCCCAGTCGTTTCGTTGGTTGCCCGGCGCTCGCGCCAGGCACACATGCTGTTCGATTCAGTGGCCCTTGCTGTGATCGGGCTGCCAGGTGCTGGGCGGCAGCCGCTTGATCGCGATGGTCACCCCGGTAAAAAAGAACAGGATGAAGAAAATATCGATAAAGTAGCCCTTGTCCCACCAGGGCTGCTTGCGCTCTCGGCGCATGCCACCTTGTCCGTCCGGGATCATGTTGCCCTCGAAGTTGGCCATCTGCACGCGATCGCCCACCACGTTGTACTCGGACAGGTCCACGCCCTTGGCCATGAGCGACTCGATCTGCGGCTTGATGATGCGCAGGTCGTCCATGCTCACCGGGTGGCGCTCCAGCATCGCGTCGTACTTGCCGCCCTCGGCGCCCTTGTTGGCCTTGACGATCTCGGCCATGGCCGCGTCGTCGTCCTGGATGGCGGCAATGCGCGGATCGTTCATCGACTTCACATACCCGGCGTAGATCGCCGCGTTGGGGCGCTGGCCCCACAGCGGGAAGGTGATCGCGAAGGCCGTGAAGATGGTCAGCACGAGCAGCGCCACGATCGGCTGGGGCACGCGGTTGTTGTCCTCGGTCAGACCGCCGAGGCTCTCGCCCTCCCAAACTTCGACCGCACGCTTGTTGAGCGCATCATCGCTCAGTGTCGAGAGCGGTTGGTCCGTCTTGAATCCCATGCTGTGTTCCCCCTTGTACGATTCCGTTGTTTCGCCGGCCGCTGTGCTGCGCGGCGACTACTTCAGGCTCAGGATGAAGTCGATCAGGTAGCGGATTTCCGAATCCTTGGCGTACTGGGGAACATCCGGCGGAACCACGCGCTTGCCGTCGTGATACTCCAGGTACTCCTCGCGCCACTTGTCAAAATCGATCTTGTTGCCGGCGGCGTCCTTCTCGCCCCACAGGTAGTCAAAGCGCGGCATGATCGAATGGGGCTGTACCAGGCGCGGGTTGAAGAAGTGCAGCATCATCCACTCGCGCGAGCTGTTGCGGGAACCCACGTGCAACAGGTCCGGCGCCTTGCGGTCCGAACCAAAGGCCGTGGGCGACTCGCCGTTGAAGTCGCCCAGCGAGGGCGGCGCACCGAAGACCTGCCAGTCCTGCGTTTCCTCGGGCAGCAGGGTATGGCACCACCAGCAGCCCTCGCGCACGAACATCGACTTGCCCGCGCCCACGTGGGCAATGTCCTCGTCCTTGGACCCGGCCAGGATCTCTGCCGGGCTCCAGCCCTTGGTCGCGGTCAGGTTTTCGATAAACGGATATTCCTTGCCGTTTACCGTGCCGTGGGAGATGCCGAATACCGCACCCGAGGCCTTGTTGGCCGCGCCGATCTGCCCCTGGCCTTCGCTTAGCTGCGCGCTTTCGCCGCCCAGCGTGACCGGGTGCAGGATGCCGCTGGGGAAGGAGGTACCGGCATTGAATACGTACACGTACCGGGGTGCCTCCAGCGGCGCATTGCTCTTGGGATCGTTGCGCAAGAGCACCTTGAGCGGCTTGTTGTGGCCCAGCATGAACGGGTCATCGACGTTAAAACCCGTCTCCCGCCCAGCCGCGAGCTGCTTGTCCAGCGCGATGTCGGTGGCGCCGACCTGACGGATGTCCAGTGTCGGCATCACCAGGGTGATGAACATGGAACTAGCCAGCGAGATACCGAACATTCTCGCGCCGATCTTGTATTCACGGAACGCCATAGTGGCTCCTCGGAATGCGTTGGTTGCGTCTTGGACTTATCGTTCGTAGGCGAGCTCGTGCGGCATGCGCCCGCTCGGAACGACCGTTCCTTCGCGCGCCGTGAGCCACATGTTGATCAGCCACAGGATGTTGCCGGTGAACACCATCGTGCCGCCGATCCAGCGGGCGATCATGTACGGGTGCTCGGCGATCACGACGTCGATGTAGGGCACTTCGTAAATCTTGCCCGCGCCCTGGATGAGGCCGGCAATCGTCATCGACACCCAGTAGATCGTGAAGCCGATGAGCAACATCCAGAAATGCACGTTGCCCAGCGTCAGGGAGTAGAGCTTGCGGCGCATGATGGTCTGCAGGCCAAAGTACACGGCGGCCGCTTCCATGAAGGTCGAGAAGCCCAGCAGCGCCAGGTGGGCGTGGGCGACGATCCAGCCCGTGCCGTGGATGTACCAGTTGATCGCGCGCGTCTGCTGGAAGCCGCCCTGCATGTTCAGCGGAATGGCCATCAGCACACCGGTGATCGTGAAGCGCACTTCCAGGTTCTCCACGAACATGTACCACTTGCCCTGCATCGTCAGCAGCAAGTTGGAGACGAAGGCGATGGCCGGCACCAGGATCAGCACCCCTTCGACCGAGGCGAAGGACTTGAGCCACTCGGGCAGCGGCGCCGACATCAGGTGGTGCGCGGCCGGCGTGGAATAAAACACGACGACGGACCAAAAGTGCAGGTGGCCGATACGGTGCGAGTACAGCGGGTTGCCCGTAACCTTGGGAATCGTGTAGTAGGCGATTGCCGCTGCGACGGGTGTGATCCACAGGCCCAGCACGTTATGGGCGAACCACCAGGTGAGGTAGCCCTCGGTAAGGCCGGTCAGGTGGAAGAACTCGGGCGAATTGCCCACGATGAACACGATGGCGACCATGAAGACGGCGGCCGCGAAGAACCAGTTCGTCGTGTAGATGCCCTGCGTGCGGCGTTTGATCACTGTCATCCACACGTTGATGCCCAGCGGAATAGCCATGAACGTGGCAATGTACAGGTCGATGAACCAGGGAAAGTCCGAATATTCCCGGCCGGAGGTCATGCCGCTCCACAGCACCGTCAGGCCCAGGGTCAGGCCCAGGTTCCAGAGGAAGCAGTTCCAGACGCCGAGCTTTTCCGACCAGAGCTTGGTGTTGCCCAGTGCCGGCGTGATGTACATCATCGCCATGGCAAAGGCCATCGAGATCCAGCCGAAGATCACGGCGTGCACGTGCACCTGGCGCATGTGGCCGAAGGCGAACCACTCGTTGCCGGTGACCATGTCCGGGAACGCGAGCTTGGAGGCGTTAAACGACCCGAGCCCCGTGCCGATCACGAACCAGACGATCGCGGAAAACCCGAAATAGATCGCGGCCGTTCCCGAAGGAATGTCCTCGTCTTTCGCCATTAGATACTTGAACATGTTGATTCCCCTTGTACCGAAGACGTATTACCCAATTAGCCGTGATTCTGATTCCGCTTCTTCGGAGTCAGGCAGTAGTACGAAAGCAGCATGCTGGAAAAGGCAAGCGTCATTCCTAAAAGACCGGCGACCAGAGCCATGTTGTCCTCTTTTCCTTCTTGGGTTGTGCAGCGGTTCCGTAGCGGGATCGATTGCCCGACCTGGTTCCGAATGAATGGTATGCGCAGGCCCGCCGATTAGCGGCGCGCCGCCTGTTCCAGCCTGTCATGCTGGGTAAGACCAACAATCAGGATGCCAACGAAGGCAATGCCGAAGACGATCATGGCCCAGTCGATGAATCCAGTAAATGTCGCGGGGTCATACGCAGCGCCGTTGATGCCGCCCCAGCTGGCAAAGCCGCCGCGGCCCAGAAGGCACATGAGGGCAGCGCCAAAAACGCTGCCGTTGCCCATGCCCGTGAGCATGCCGCCGATGATGATCGCCCAAAAGGCCCGACTCGTTAGTGCCTTACCTTCCATGCTTCCCCCTTGAGACTACGATAAGCGGCATCCCGCCAGGAACGACAATGGCGCCGAATAACGAATTTCGAATTTTCTCCGACGGCTGCCTGGCTTCCACAAGCGCCATCTGCACACAACAGACCAACAACAACTCCATCCCGCAACTTGCACGCAACTTCTCTGGTCCAGGGTTGGGTTCAAATTGTTTTTTGTTCCCCCGGTACTCCGATATTAAGTAGGGTCTTTGACAGATGTCAAGCAAAGGACCTACCGAACTTGCGAATCATTTTGCACACCGCACTGCCGCAATTCGCTTTCTCATCTCTGCTACGCGAACTTCACGGGAACCTGCAGACCGAAAACCTCTCCCCGCTTTACGGTACTGCAATTTTTTCGAATTGCACGTTAAAGAATTATTCGCGGCGTATGTATTTTTCTCTCGCGAACGACGGGCGCAGTGTGACGAGAAACGTTACCCACGTAAAGGACTTTTTATCAGCGATTTTTACGTACGTATTCACGATGCAACACAAAGCAAGGCAATACACGCACGCGCGCGCATCAAATGAGAAGCGCTATTGTTTGTGTCCTGCAAAGCGGTGCACAAAGCACGCCTGATACGATGCAAGCCTGGGTGCGCGCCGCAAGTCGTTGGCACCCGAAAGGAGACTGTCATGGGATTTTTCGAAACGCTTCCCGATGGCTGGACCATCTACGTTTGGCTCTTCGCAGGTGCGGCGATCATCATCGCGGCGATCGTATGGATGCGCTGGGGTTTCAAGAACGAGCAGTTTGACGAGGACATCAAGTACCTCGTGTTCAATGAAGCAGACCAGGACAAGATGACGCCGGAGGATTTTGCCAAGTCGCGCGAGGTCCTCAAGAAACAAATGGAAAGCCGTGAACGCCACCTGGCGATGCAGGCGGCGGCTGCGCAAAAGCAGCGCAGCTAGGAGTTGGCCGGATCCCCTGCCACGCGGCGCGTGAAACGCGGAGAGCTTGCCGTACTGGGCGCGATCGGCCTGCTGGTTGGGGCCGGCGCGCTGCGCGCGTACCTGCAGCCACCAAGCGCACGCGACGAAGAAATTCCGTTCTACACCACCGCATCGGGCGCGTTGAGCTCCGCGGCCGGCGACCTCATCCGCAAGTACGGATGCCGCCAGTGCCACAGCCTTTGGTCCACGCGCGACCCCATGCGGGCGGTCCCGGCACCGATGCTCGATGGCATGGGCGCCTTGCGCAGCGCCACCTGGCTCTACCAATATCTGTCCGCACCCAATCCGCAGGCCATCTTGCCCTCACGCCTCAAACCCGAATACCGGATGCCCTCGTACGCGGGCCTGACCGAGACCGAGCGCCATCAGTTGGCCGACTACTTGGCCAGCCTGCAGGTGAAGGATTGGTACTTGGAGCAGACGCGCCGCCTCGAGCACGACAAGCTCACCGGCGACAGCACCGCGGACAAATAAGCGCCAGAGGCAGGCTAGCGCCTGCGCAGTGCCCGGCGTGCCCGCGCCAGACGCGCACGCAGCGCAACGATCTCCACCGCCGCCACCAGGGCGACTGCGCCATAGGCGCCCCAGACATAGCCGCCGTAGCCGCCCATGCTCCAGAAGGCCTGCCAGCTGCCCCAGTTCATGTACCGCTCCCGGCCAGTGCGCGCACCCAATCTGCGGCGCGCTCGCGCTCGAGCACGATCGCCCGCGCGCGCGTCAGTGCCATGGCGATGCAATACATCCAGAAGGCCAGCGACATGATCAGCATCGCCGCGAGCATCGGTGTGGCGATCGTGGGTGCGCGCCCCAGCGTGATCGAGGACCCCTGGTGCAGCGAGTTCCACCACTGCACGGAGAAATAGATGATCGGGACGTTCACCACGCCCACCAGCGCCAGTACGCCCGAAGCCCGATCCGCGCGACGCGCGTCGTCGATGGCGCTGTGCAGCGCCATGAACCCCATGTACAAAAACAGCAGGATCAGGGTGGAGGTCATGCGCGCATCCCAGTCCCAGTAGGTGCCCCAGGCCGGCCGGCCCCATAGCGCGCCGGTCCACAGCGCCAAAAATGCCATCAGGGCGCCGGTTGGGGCCAGCGCGCTGGCCATGATGGCCGACATGCGGGTGTTGAGGATCAGACCCAACGAAGCCCAGCCCGCCATCACCACGTAAATGAACATGGCCATCCACGCGGCCGGCACGTGAACGAACATGATGCGATAGGCCTCCCCCTGCTGCGCATCGGTAGGTGCGACAAAAAATCCCAGGTACAGGCCAACGGCCGCAAGGATCGTGGCCAAGCCCGCGAAAAACGGCACGGCCTTGCCGGCCAGCGCATAAAACTGGGGCGGCGCGGCATAGCGAAACAGATGAAAACCCGCAGGCGCGGCGCTGAGGTCTTCCATGGCAGGTCTCAAATTCTCCCTCTCCAATTTTGTGCACCCGTCGGCGCAAATGACACGCGCGATTATTCCAGCGAAATGCGCAGCGCAGTGGCAATTGCCCAGGGCGCCAGCGCCGCCGAGCCCAGCGAAAGTCCGGCCAGCAACAGCAGGTCCGGGGCCGGCGACAGGCCGCCGGCCGTGGCCTCCACCGCGGCCGCGCCAAAAATCAGGATCGGAACCGTCAAGGGCAGCACCAGCAGGGTCACCAGCACACCGCCGCCGCGCAATCCCAGCGTAAGGGCCGCACCGACTGCGCCCACCAGGCTCAGCGCCGGCGTCCCCAGGGCTAGCGATGCCACCAGCGTTGCCGCCGGATCGACACCCAAGTCGAACATTACCGCAATTGGAATGGCCGCCAGCGTGATCGGCGCACCGGTGACCAGCCAGTGGGCCAGGATCTTGCCGATCACGATCACCGAGGCCGGTTGACCGGCCAGCATCATCTGCTCGAGCGAGCCGTCGGCATAGTCCTGCGCGAACATGCGCGCCAGCGAGACGATCGATGCCAGCAATGCAGCCACCCAGACGGTGCCGGCGCCGATCATGCGCAGCACGGAGAGTTCCGGACCCACGCCCAGGGGCACCATGGTCACAACCACCACGAAAAACAGCAGCACGTTCAACACGTCGCCCCGCTGGCGCAGGGCCAGCAGCAGGTCACGACGCACCATCGCCAGCAGCGCCCCCGTCACAACCCGGCCCCGCCCGATAATTCGAGCCGCCGTGTTGCCGGCGGCAGATCGATCTTCTGGTGCACGGTAAGCACGACCATGCCGCCGCGGGCGAGCTGCGCAGCGATCACACCGTACAGCGTGTCGATGGCGCCGGTATCGAGCGCATTGAAGGGTTCATCGAGAATCCACAGGGGCACCGAAGGGGCTGCGCACAGGCGCGCCAGCGCAACGCGCCGTTTCTGTCCTTGCGAAAGGTGGCGCCCAAAGCGATCGGCATATTCCTGCAAGCCCAGCCGTTGGAGCGCGCCCATGGCGGCCGGCTCGCTGGCATCGGCGCCGCGCACGGCCGCCTCGAAGCGCACGTTTTCCAGGACGGTGAGCTCCTCCTTGATGCCGTTGAGGTGGCCAACAAAGGCCAGCTCCGAACCGTACTCCTCGCGCGTTGCACCGATCTCCGCGCCGCGCCAGCGCACCGTACCTGCCGTGGGCGCCAGCAAGCCGGCCAGGATCCGCAGCAGGCTCGTCTTGCCCGCGCCATTGTCCCCGGCGATGTGCAGGCACTGTCCGGGGCACAGCTCGAACTGCAGTTCGTGAAACAGCCGGCGCTCGCCGCGCACACATTCGAGCCCGGCCACCTGTAGCAAGGCCGCCTCGCTCACGCGGCCACCAACGCCACCACCGCCAGCGCAGCGATACCTTCGCCCCGACCCGTAAACCCGAGCCATTCGGTCGTCTTGCCCTTGATGGAGACGGCGCCGGCCTCCAGCCCCAAGGAAGCGGCCAGGGCCGCGCGCATCGCGCCCACATAGGGTGCGATCTTGGGCTGCTGGGCGATGATCGTGCAATCGACATTGGCCACGCGCCAGCCCTGCGCCTGGACGCGTTCGTAGGCTTGCGCCAGCAGACCCATGCTGTCGGCGTCCCGATGGCGCGGATCGCTGTCGGGAAACATCGCGCCGATGTCGCCCAGCCCGCTGGCCCCGAGCAGGGCGTCGATGAGCGCATGGGCGAGCACGTCGGCATCCGAATGGCCGAGCAGGCCCAACGGCGCATCCAGGACAACGCCGGCGAGCACCAGCCGGCGCCCCGGAACCAGCGCGTGCGCATCAAAGCCTTGGCCGACGCGAAACCGCATCACCAGCGCCCCTGCATTTGCAGTATGGCCTGGGCCATGAAGAGATCCCCCGGATTGGTGACCTTGATGTTTTCCGCCGATCCGCAAACCAGGCGCGGCTGCAAGCCCAGGCCTTCCATCGCCGCGGCCTCATCCGTCGTTGCCTCGTTCTCGGCGCACGACTCGAGGGCGCGCAGCAGCGCGGCCACGGGGAAAAATTGCGGCGTCTGCGCGCGCCACAAACCGGCGCGCTCCTCGGTGCGTGCCACCCGGCCGGCGTGCTCGCGCTTGACCGTGTCGCTCACCGGCAGGGCCAGCAGGCCACCATGTTCATCGGCGCCCGCGCCCTCGATGAGCGCGGCCAGGTCCGCGGCGCCCAGGCAAGGGCGGGCCGCATCATGCACCAGCACCCAGTCGCCGGGGGTAGCGCCTTGTGCGATCGCGCGCAGGCCATTGCGCACGGTTTGCGCCCGCGTTGCGCCGCCCAGGGGCAGGATTTGGCATTGCGGCGGCAATCCCAGCGTGGCCGCCACCGTGTCCCCTGGGGCAATCACCACGACCACGCGCAGGACGCGCGCGTCGGCCAGCAGCGCCTGGACCGAGCGCTCGAGCAAGGTCCTCGAGCCCAGCGGCAAGTACTGCTTGGGTCGATCGGCGCCCATGCGTGCACCGATCCCGGCGGCGGGGATAAGACCAATGATTCGCTTCAAGGAATAACCTATTGCAGGCGGCGGTCACGCACCGGGCGCTCCCTATAATACCGGGGATGCAGACGCCTTCCGGCCCGCTCGGGCTTGCTTTGGCACCCCCGAGCCTGCGCGCGGGCCAGCGCTGGACCATGCCCAAACCGGCAGGCTCGGGCGATGCCCTGCTGCTGGCGCAGCTTGCGGCGCAGGGGCGCGCGCGTGGCCAGCTGACGCTGATCGTCTGCACCGAGGCCGTCGATGCCCAGCGCCTGAGCGCCGAGATTGCCTTTTTCGAACCGGCACTCGCGGTAGTGCCCTTCCCCGACTGGGAAACCCTCCCCTACGACATACTCTCCCCGCACCCGGACCTGGTTTCCGAGCGCCTGGCCGCGCTGTATCGGCTTCTGGCGCGCCCCCAGCCAGCGGATACTGGCGGCGGTGAGGGCATCGATGTCCTGGTACTGACGGCCAGCAGTGCGCTGGCGCGCCTCGCACCGCCGGCGTTCGTCGCCGGGCGCACGTTCCTGCTGCGCCAGGGGCAGACCATCGACCCGGAACGCTTGCGCGGCCAGATGGTCCTGGCCGGCTACCAGGCCGTCTCCCAGGTGGTGGCGCCCGGCGAATTTGCCATACGCGGCGGATTGATCGATCTATTCCCCACCGGTGCAACGATTCCCTACCGGCTGGATCTGGCCGACACGCAGATCGATTCGATCCGCACCTTCGATCCGGATTCACAGCGCAGCCTGTACCCCGTACCCGCAATCCGTTTGTTGCCGGGGCGCGAATTCCCCTTCGACGAGGCAGCGCGCAGCGCCTTTCGCGGGCGCTGGCGCGAGTACTTCGAGGGCGATCCCAGCCGTGCGACCGTCTACCGTGACGTCGGCAACGGCATCGCCTCGGCGGGTATCGAGTATTACCTGCCGCTGTTCTTCGAAGGCTGCGCCACGCTCTTCGATTACCTGCCGGCCGATGCGCAGATCGTCACGCACGGCGATGTCAGCGGCGCCTGCCGGCGCTTCTGGAGTGATATGGCCGAGCGCTACCGCTTTTTATCGCGCGATACGCAGCGTCCCTGCCTGCGGCCCGATCAGTTGTTCCTGGGCACGGAGGAATTCTTCACCGCGCTCAAGCCCTTCGCCCGCCTCGCGCTGGCGAGCGCGGACGCCGCGGCACAGGTCCCGGACGACGCGGCACCGGCGCCGACCCCTGGGGAGCTGGACCCCGGACCTACCCAGGCCCTGCCGGAGCTGGCCGTGGACCGGCGCGCCGACGATCCCCTTCACCGCCTGCGCGCGTGGTGCAAACAGTTTGACGGGCGCGTGCTGCTGGCGGCCGACTCGGCCGGCCGGCGCGAGACCATAGCCCAGTTGCTGGCCGAATGCGCCCTGGCGTTTCGCGAGTGCGCGCAGTTCGCCGAATTTGCCGCCGGCGAGGAGCCCTTTGCGCTGTGCGTAGCCCCGCTGCACCAGGGCTTTTGCCTGCCGGGGGCGCGCCTGGCGGTGGTCACGGAGACCGAACTTTTTGCCAGCAACCCGCGGCGCCAGCACGGCCGGGGCCGCGAGCGCGTTTCCAACATCGACGCGATGGTGCGCGATCTGGCCGAGCTGCGCGTCGGCGATCCGGTCGTGCACGCCGAGCACGGCATCGGCCGCTACCGCGGACTCGAATCGATGGATCTGGGCGAGGGTGCCGCCGAATTCCTGCACCTCGAATATGCCAACGGCTCCAAGTTGTACGTGCCGGTCGCGCAGCTACACCTCATCGGGCGCTACAGCGGCGCCGATCCGGACGCGGCCCCGCTGCACGTGCTGGGCTCGGGCGACTGGGAGCGCGCCCGGCGCAAGGCCGCGCGCCAGGTGCGCGACACGGCCGCCGAGCTGCTCAATCTGTACGCGCTGCGCGCCGCACGCAAGGGCCATGCATTTGCCTACTCCGAGAGCGATTACCAGCGCTTTGCCGAGGGCTTCGGGTTTGCGGAAACGCCCGACCAGGGTGCGGCGATCCAGGCCGTCTTGCAGGACATGCGCGCCGGCTGTCCCATGGATCGGCTCATCTGTGGGGACGTCGGCTTTGGCAAGACCGAGGTGGCGCTGCGCGCGGCCTTCGCGGCCGTCAGCGATGGGCGTCAGGTCGCCGTGCTCTGCCCCACCACGCTGCTGGCCGAACAGCACGGGCAGACCTTTCGCGACCGCTTTGCCGCCTGGCCGGTGCGCATTTGCGAACTGTCGCGCTTTCGCTCGGCCAAGGAAACGGCCCAGGCCATCGCCGGCCTGGGCACGGGCGCGATCGATATCGCCATCGGCACCCACAAGCTGCTCTCGCAGGACGTGCGCTTTGACCGCCTGGGACTGGTCATCATCGATGAGGAACACCGCTTCGGGGTGCGCCAGAAGGAGCGCCTGAAGGCCTTGCGCACGGAGGTCGACGTGCTCACCCTTACGGCAACGCCGATACCCCGCACGCTCGCCCTTTCGCTGGAGGGCATACGCGATTTTTCCGTGATTGCCACGGCGCCGCAGCGGCGCCTGGCGATCAAGACCTTCGTGCGCCAGGAAAGCCCGGGCTTGATCCGCGAGGCGTGCCTGCGCGAGCTGCAGCGCGGCGGCCAGATCTACTTTCTGTACAACGAGGTGGAGACCATCGAGAACCGGCGCGCGCGGCTGCAGGAGCTGCTTCCCGAAGCGCGCATCACGGTGGCGCACGGCCAGATGGCCGAACGCGATCTCGAGCACGTCATGCGCGATTTTCACCAGCAGCGCTTCAACCTGCTGCTGTGCACGACGATCATCGAAACCGGCATCGACGTGCCCAGCGCCAACACCATTCTCATCCACCGGGCCGATCGCTTTGGCCTGGCGCAGCTGCATCAACTGCGCGGCCGGGTCGGACGCTCCCACCACCAGGCCTACGCCTACTTGATGATCGAGGAAGGGGCGATCACCAAGAGCGCGGAAAAGCGCCTGGAAGCGATCCAGAATCTGGAGGAGCTGGGCAGCGGCTTTTACCTGGCGATGCATGACATGGAGATCCGCGGCGCCGGCGAGGTGCTGGGCGATTCGCAGTCGGGCAACCTGCAGGAGGTCGGCTTTGACCTGTACTCGCAAATGCTCAATGCCGCGGTGCGCGCCCTGCGCTCGGGCCGCGAGCCCGATCTGCTCCAACCGCTGGCCGCCACGACCGAGATCAACCTGCATGTACCGGCGCTGCTGCCCAGCGAGTACGTGCCGGACGTGCACCAGCGCCTGTCCTTGTACAAGAAGCTGGCAACCGCCCCGGATGCCGATTCGATCATCGCCCTGCAAGAAGAGCTGGCCGACCGCTTCGGCCGGCTGCCGGCGCCGGCGCGCGCGCTTATCGACACCCACCGCCTGCGCCTGGACGCACAGAAGGTCGGCGTGCGGCGCATCGATGCCGCGCCCGGCACCATGGCCGTGCAATTCATCCCGCAGCCGCCGTTTGATCCGGCGCGCATCATCGCCCTGATGCAGCGTGACCGGCGGGTGCGCCTGGCCGGGCAGGACCGGCTGCGCATCGAGGCCGCCGGCGCCGAGCTCGACGCGCGCCTGCAGCAGCTGCGCGCGCTCTTCAAGGCGCTGGCGCCGTGACCGACCTGGTGCTGCAGTCCCCGCGGCTGTCGGCCGATGCCATCGACGCCTTCGCCGTTGCCTGCCTGGCCCAGCAGGTGTTGCGCCGCGAAGCGCATGGAACGGTGGTTGCAGCGCGCCTGTGCCGCATCGTCAACGACGAACACACGCCGGCCGTCATCGGCGCGCTGAGCGGATACTGGAAATGCGATGCGGCGCTGGTTGCCCCAAAGATGCGCGCCGCCGATTATCGCGCGCTGGTGCTGGACATGGACTCCACGCTGATCACCATCGAAAGCATTGATGAGCTGGCGCGCCTGGCCGGCAAGGGCGAGGCCGTTGCCGCGATCACGGAGGCGGCCATGCGTGGGGAAATCGCCGATTACGCCCAAAGCCTGCGCCAGCGCGTCGCCCTGCTTGCCGGCCTGGAGGAGAGCGTCGTGGAGCAGGTGCGTGCGGAACGCCTGCGGCTATCCCCGGGGGCGCCGGCGCTGTGCGCCGGCGCGCGCGCGCGCGGCTGGAAGACGCTCCTGGTATCGGGCGGATTTACCCTCATCGCGCAGGCCGTGCAGGAGGCGCTGGGTATCGACGCCTGCTGCGCCAATCGGCTGGTCACGCAAGGTGGCCGGTTGACGGGCGAAGTCCTCGGGCCGGCGGAAAACGACGGGCGGATCATCGATGCCGCGGGCAAGGCACGCGCGCTGCAGCGCCACTGCCAGGCCTGGGGTTGCGCGCCCAAGGCGGCCATTGCCGTGGGCGATGGCGCCAACGATCTGCAGATGATGGCCCTGGCCGGACTGTCGATTGCCTACCGCGCCAAGCCGCGCGTGCGCGAGCAAGCCGATTGCGCGCTGGATCACGCCGGCCTGGACGGGGTGCTGGCGCTCTTTGCCGACGATTGGTAAGGGCAACTACGCAGGCGCGACGATGTGCCCGTACAGATCGTGCACGTCCGCGCGGTCGACCCGCACATCGAGGAACTCGCCGATGCGTATGCGTTCATCGGCGCCGATATGCACCGTGCCATCGATCTCTGGCGCATCGGCGCTGGAGCGCCCCGTGGCGCCCTGCGCATCGCCGGCATCGACCAGCACCCGCACGACGGCGCCGACCTTGCGCGCCAGGCGTCGCCGGGAAATCGTCTCCTGCAGCTGCATGAGCCGGCCGCGCCGCTCCTCGCGCAGCGTCTCGGGAACGGCGCCCGGCAGGTCGTTGGCGCTGGCGCCCTCGACGGGCGAATAGGCAAAGCAGCCAACGCGATCGAGCTGGGCCTGCTCGATGAATTCCAGGAGTGCGGCGAATTCCTCCTCCGTCTCCCCGGGAAAGCCCGTGATGAAGGTGCTGCGGATCGTCAGCTCCGGACAGATCGCGCGCCAGGCGCGGATGCGCGCCAGATTGGCCTCCCCGGCGGCCGGCCGCTTCATGCGCCGCAGGACCTCCGGATGGGCGTGCTGGAAGGGCACATCCAGGTAGGGCAGCACCTTGCCTTCGGCCATCAAGGGCAGGACCTCGTCCACATGCGGGTACGGGTAGACGTAGTGCAGACGCACCCAGACACCGAGCGCACCGAGCTCGCGCGCCAGCTCGGTCATGCGCGTGCGCACCGGGCGGCCGCCGACGAAATCGAGTTTGTAGCGCAGATCCACCCCGTAGGCGCTCGTGTCCTGCGAAATCACGAGGATTTCGCGCACGCCCTGGCGAACCAGCGCCTCGGCCTCGCGCATGACCTCGCCGATGGGCCGCGACACCAGGTCGCCGCGCATGGATGGAATGATGCAAAACGTACAGCGGTGGTTGCAGCCCTCGGCGATCTTCAAATATGCGTAGTGGCGCGGCGTGAGCTTGAGTCCGGCCGGCGGCACCAGATCCGTAAAGGCATCGTGCGGTTGGGGCAGGTGCTCGTGCACCGCGCGCAGCACCGCGTCGGTGTCGTTGGGGCCGGTGACGGCCAGCACCTTGGGGTGCACGCGCGCAACCAGGCTCGCGCCGCTGGCATCGCTGCGGCTGCCCAGGCAACCGGTGACGATGACCCGTCCGTTTTCCTCCAATGCCTCGCCGATGGCTTCCAGCGACTCGGCCACCGCACTGTCGATGAAGCCGCAGGTGTTGACCACCACCAGGTCGGCGCCCTGGTACGAACCGCGAATCTCGTAGCCCTCCGCGCGCAGGCGCGTCAGGATGCGCTCGGAGTCGACGAGCGCCTTGGGGCACCCCAGGGAGACGAATCCGACCGCAGGAATGGCTTTGCGGCGGCGCGCGGAAATCTTGCCCAACCGCTACTTCTTGTCCTGCGGCGGCACGAAGGGGAAGCCCGAAAACATCGAGCGGGTCTGGTTCTGCATGTTTTCCTGCATCTGCACGAACAAGTTCTTGCTCTGCTCGATGTAGCTGGTCATCATCGACTGGATCATCGGCGACTGCAGGTTGACAAACTGGGTCCAGGCCTCCGGGCCGATCTTGTTCGGATCGTAGAAGGCGCGGCTTTGTTCCTGCAGCTTTTGCTGGATGTCGATGAATGCCTGGACATTTTTTTCCAGGTAGGAACCCATGATGCCCTGCATCGCATTGCCGTAAAAGCGGATGATCTGCGCCAGCACCGGGGAGGTGAACATTGGCGAACCGGCCTGCTCCTCCTCCAGGATGATCTGCAGCAGGATGGGCCGGGTCAGGTCATCGCCGGTCTTGGCATCGACGACCTGGAACTCCTCCTGGTCGATTACCAGCTGCTTGACGTCCACCAGCGTGATGTACGTGCTCGTCTGCGTGTCATACAGGCGACGGTTGGGATACTTCTTGATCAAGCGCGGCGTGCTCATAGCGTTGGGAGTCCTCGAAAGCCAATGACTTGTGCAATGCACCTCTCGCGCCGCACAAACGCGCACCTACATGGGGATTCTAGCCCTTTTGTGCAGCGCGCGAAAAGGGCCGCGACGAACGCGGCCGGGCACGCATTAGCCCATGTGCAGGCCGCCATTGATCGAGATCTCGGCGCCGGTGGTAAAGGCCGCGTCATCACTGCTTAACCAGCCGACCATCGAGGCGATCTCCTCGGCATGCCCGAGACGCTTTACCGGAATCGTCTGGATGATCTTTTCGCGCACATCCTCGCGCACCGCCATGACCATGTCGGTCGCGATGTAGCCCGGCGCCACCGTGTTTACCGTCACCCCTTTGCTCGCCACTTCCTGGGCCAGGGCCATGGTGAAACCGTGCATGCCCGCCTTGGCGGCCGAGTAGTTGCTCTGTCCGAACTGGCCCTTTTCCCCATTGACCGAGGAGATGTTGATGATCCGGCCCCAGTTTCTCTCCAGCATGCCGTCGATGACCTGCTTGGTTACGTTGAACAGGCTGTTCAGGTTGGTATCGATCACCGCGCGCCAGTCCTCCAGGCTCATGCGGCGAAACACGCCGTCGCGGGTGATGCCAGCGTTGTTGACCAGGATGTCGACGCGTCCGTGTTCCTTGAGCACCTTCTCGAGTGCGGCGCGAGTGGATTCCCAGTCGGCAACATTGCCCACGGATGCCGTGAAGGTGTAGCCCGCCGCCTTTTGCTCCGCCAGCCATTTCTCGTAATTGCGGGTCGGCCCGCAGCCGGCGATGACCGTGTACCCCAACTGGTGGAATTTGCGACAGATTGCCGTGCCGATTCCCCCCATGCCACCCGTTACGAACGCCACTTTGCTCATGGTTCACCCCTAGAAAGATTGCTGATCTTCCAGCCCCCGGAATTCCCGCGGGCCGCTACCGTCCGCCATGCTGCTAGTCGGCCTTTTCCTTCACATACCGTCCCGGTGCCGGCTCGATCACGGGAAATTCGGCATTGCCGTAGTGCGCCGGCGCCTCGCGCTGGCCATCGGCAAAGCCCTCGAGCCAGCGGTCCCAGTCCGGCCACCAGCTGCCCGCCTGCTCCGTGGCACTGGCCAGCCACTGCTCGGCACTATGGCTGGCAGGCGCCACGGGCGCGTCCGCGCAGTCCGCGGGCGCCGGCGCCACCCAGAAGCTGCGCCGGTTGCGCGATGCCGGGTTGATCGTGCCGGCGATGTGCCCGCTCGCACCCAGCACGAAGCGCATTGCCGGCGCCGCAACACCCGTCAGACACCGGGCCGAGTCGTAGGCCCCGCCCCAGGGAACGATGTGATCCTCGCGCGCGGCAAAAACGTAGGTCGGGACCCGGATGCGCCCCAGGTCGACGCCCTGACCGCAGCAATGCACGCGGTTGGGCACGCGCAAGTTGTTTTCGAGGTAGGTATTGCGCAGGTACCAGGCATACATCGGCCCGGGCAGATTCGTGCTGTCGGCATTCCAGTACAGCAGGTCAAAGGCCGGCGGGCGCTGCCCTTCCAGATAATTGTTGACCACGTAGTTCCACACCAGGTCGTTGGCGCGCAGCGATGAGAAGGTATTGGCCAGGTCCTTGCCGGGCATCAGGCCCCCCTTGCCCAGGGTGGTCTCGCGCATTTGGACATTGGCTTCGTCAATGAAGATATCGAGCACGCCCGTCTGGCGAAAATCCAGCAGCGAGGTGAGCAGCGTAAGGCTGGCGGCCGGGTCCTCGCCGCGGCCAATCAGCACGGACAGGGCGGTGGCCAGCAATGTGCCGCCCACGCAAAAGCCCAGCACGTTGATGCGGCTGGCGCCGCTGATCGCGCGCACGGTATCGATCGCGGCGATGGGTCCGCGCTCGATGTAATCGTCCCAGGTAACCCCTGCCAGATCCTCGTGCGGATTGCGCCAGGAGATGACAAAGACCGTGTTGCCACGCTCCACGCAAAAGCGGATGAAAGAATTCTGGGGTTGCAGGTCCAGGATGTAGTACTTGTTGATGCACGGGGGCACCAGGAGCAAGGGGCGCGTGCGCACGCTGTCGGTAAGCGGCTTGTACTGGATGAGTTGCATCAGGTCGTTTTCAAACACCACCGCGCCCTCGGTGGTGGCGACATTGCGGCCCACCTCGAAGGCCGAGTCATCCACCTGCGATATACGGCCGCGGGCAACATCGCCCAGCAGGTTCTGCAGGCCTGCCGTGAGGCTTTCCCCGTTCGTTTCCACCAGGCGCTTTTGCGCCTTGGGATTGAACGCGAGGAAATTGGACGGCGCCGAGGCGTCGATCCACTGCGATATGGAAAAACACAGGCGCGCCTTTACCTTGGGCTCGGCATCGACGGCCGCGGCCATTTCCCCCAGGAATTCGGCGTTGATCAGGTAGGCGCGCGCAAGAAAGGCGGACAGCGAACTTTCCTGCCAGGCCGGATCGGCAAAGCGGGCGTCCTTGATCGGCGCCGAACTGCGCTCCGGATGCTCGAAAAAATCGCTCCACAGCGCATTCATGCGCTGCAGGTAGGACTCCTGCAAGGAGCGCAGTTTTTCGGGTGACAACTGCAGACCGGGCACCGTGGGAGGATTCAGGCCCGCCGGATTCCACCAGTGCAACCAGGCGGTCTGGGGATCGGGCGCGGCGGCAGCGGGGGCCGTCGATTCAGGTGTTTGCATACGTTCAATGGGCAATGTGTGGGTGGAACCCACGGCGCTTTGGATCGAGCGATCCAGCACCGCGGGCCATCATAGCGGCTATTTGCGGCCAGCATTTGCGCGCCGGCAAGCTTTGCAGGGAAGGCGCGTGCTCCCCGGCGCGGTTGCGGCGGTCAGGACGCTTGCCGCCAGATCAATGCCGCCTGGCGTCCGGTGGTCCGATCGCGCCGAAAACTGTAAAAACGCGCGGGATCGCTCACGGTGCACTGACCGCCGCCATACACCGCATCCACCGCAACTTGCGCCAGCGCCATGCGGGCAAGGGCAAAGAGGTCCGCGCGCCAACGCGCGCCACCATGCAATACGAAGGCATCGGCCGCGCGCGGCAGGCTGGAAAGCATCGCCTCGAGCACCTCCGGCCCAACCACAAAGTGCGCAGGACCAATGGCCGGCCCCAGGTAGGCCAGAACGCGCGCGCCCGGATCACCCATATCCTGGCGCAAGGCGCGCACCGCGTTCTGGATCACGCCCCCCGCCAGTCCGCGCCATCCCGCATGGGCGATCGCCACGCCGCGGCCAGCGCCATCGGCCAGCAGCACCGGAAGGCAGTCGGCAACCAGGACGCAGCAGGCCACGCCCGTGCGGCTCGTATACGCGCCATCGGCGGGGGCGCCCGGTGCGGCGCACGCCGCATCAACCACCACGCAACCATGTACCTGGTGCAGCCAGACCGGCGAGGCCGGCAGCAGCGCGCGCAAAGCCGCGCGGTTGCGCTCCACGGCCTCGGGCGCATCCGCGCCATGTCCCAGATTCAGTCCACCCTGCCCTTGCGCGTCCCCCCAAGGTCCACGCGATACGCCGCCGGCCCGCGTGGTGATGAGCGCGTGGATGCCGGGCGGGGCCGGCCATTGCGGCACGATCCAATCCGGATGCATCAGGACTCCGTGGCCAGGGCATCGGCGGCGGCAAACTCCTGCAAGGACGCTTGCAACTGGCTGGCGCGCGCGCCGAGGGCAAGCATCAACGCGCGCATATCCTCGGGCGGCGCGCTGGTCCAGTGCATTCGGGCGCCGCGTAGCGGGTGGGTAAGCGCCAGGCCGCAGGCATGCAGCGCCTGGTGCCCGAGCCCAATGTGGGAGGACAAGGTCGCGGGCAGGCGCCGTCGATAGACCGGATCGCCCAGCAGGGGATGGCCGATCGACTCCAGGTGCACGCGGATCTGGTGCGTGCGACCCGTGTCCAGGCGGCAGGCGATCCAGGAAACGACCGCGCCACTGCCGGCGCTTTTCCACTGGGCCAGCGTACGCGCGAAGGTTCGCGCCGGTCGCGCGCGCGCCGCGCGGCTGACGCAAAACCGCAGTGGATTGCGCGGGTCCCGGGCGATGGGCGCGTCAATTGTCACGCTGGGCGCCATGGCCCCGGCCACCAGCGCCCAGTATTGGCGCAGCACGCTGCGCGCCTGCAGCTGGCGCACCAGGTCGAGCTGGGCCGCGGGCGTTCGCGCCACCACCAGGAGTCCGGATGTGCCCGCATCGAGCCGATGCACAATGCCGGCACGCGGCACCTGCGCCAGCTTGGGGTCGTACGCCAGCAAGCCGTTGAGCAGCGTGCCATGCCAGTTCCCGGCGCCCGGATGGACCACCAGTCCGACCGGCTTGTCCAGGATGATGAGCGTCTCGTCCTCCCACACCACGGCCAGCGGCATCGCCTCGGGCACGAAGGCAAGGCTTTGCGGCGCGGCGATCGGCTGGACCCCGATGCGGTCGCCGGCGATCAGCGTGTCGCGGGAACGCGCCGGCGAGCCATTGCGCTGGACCGCGCCCGCCTCGATCCATTGCTGGATGCGGCTGCGCGAAACCTGCGGCAGCTGCTGCGCCAAAAACCGGTCGATGCGCACCCCCGCGCCGGCCGCATCCACGGCGAAGCTGCAATCGGCAGAAGCATCGATTGCCGCCAAATCCGCGAGCAAATCCTCCCCCTCGCCGTCCTCACCAGGAAGGGATTCGAGTCCGCCGCCCGGCGCCGGGTCCGGATGCCGTCGCGCCATTGATACAATCCTTTCCCTCTTCGCCTAGCGCCCTTCGGGGCAATCTCCCGAACCCATGGAAACGCTCCGCCGTACGATGATCGCGCTGGCCCGGCCGCGTTGGCACGCCGCACTGGCCCCGCTCGTGCTGACGCTGCTGCTGGGCGCCTGCGGCAGCCTGGAGAAGGATCCTACCGCGAAGTGGGACGCGGACCGCCTGTACAACGAGGCGCGCTCCGAGCTGCTTAACAGCAGCTGGACTCGGGCGCGCGAGCTGTATGAGAAGCTCGAGGCCCGCTACCCTTTCGGGCGCTACGCCCAGCAGGCCCAGATCGAAATCGCCTATTGCTACTACAAAGAGGGCGAGACCGCCGACGCGATCGCGGCAACGGACCGCTTCCTCAAGCTCAACGCGACCAGTCCCAATGCCGATTACGTGTATTACCTGCGCGGCATCATCAATTTCATCGACCCCCCCGCGCTGCTCGGGCCGCTGGTGCAGTACCGCGTCAGCGAACGCGATCCCAAGTCGATGGTCGATTCGTTCGAGGCGTTCAAGGAACTGGTTGCGCGCTATCCGAACAGCCGTTATTACAGCGACGCGATGCTGCGCTTGCGCTTTTTGCGCGACGCGCTGGCCGATCACGAAGTGCGTGTCGCCGATTATTACTTCCGCCGTGGCGCCTACCTTGCGGCGGTCAATCGCGCGCAGGCTGCCTTGCGCGATTACCCGGGCGCCGCGCCCAGCGAACACGCCCTGGGCATCATGGTGCATTCCTACGGGAACCTGGGCCTGCTGGAGCTGCGCTCCGGGGCTGAGCGCGTGCTGCGCGCCAACTATCCCAACAGCGTCGAGCTGGCCAACAACCGCTAGGCGGGGCGCAGGCCAACCGGCGCTGCTGCCGACAAGAACGCGCATGCCGCCTCCTGGCTGCGCGTGCGCGCAAAGGGCGGCAGGCTGGCCAGGATCGTCTTGCCGTACGAGCGGCTCAGCAAGCGCTCATCCAAAATCATCAGCACGCCACGGTCACTGTCATCCCGGATCAGGCGTCCGACGCCCTGGCGCAGCAGCGTCACGGCGTGGGGCAACTGGTAGTCCTGGAACGCATTGCGCCCCTGCGCCTTCATTTGCCGTATGCGGGCGGCGACCACCGGATCGTCCGGTGGCGCAAACGGCAACTTGTCGATGATCACCACGGACAGCGCCTCGCCACGCACGTCGATCCCCTCCCAGAAGCTCACCGAGCCGACCAGAACCGCGCAACCCAGGCGGCGAAATTCCTCGAGCATCGCCCGGCGCGAGACATCGCCTTGCACCAGCAGGGGCAGCGGATCGGCGCACTCTTGCATCAGCGCGCGCAGACGCTGCGCCACGCGCGGCACGGCGCGCAGGGTCGAACACAGGATGAACGCGCGGCCACGGCTGGCGCGCAGCACGGGCCAGGCGGCCTCGGCCACCTGCTCGGGAAACTCCTCGCCCAGGGCATTGGGCATGGGCGCGGGCAGGTAAAGCAGGGCCTGCCGGGCAAAATCAAACGGGCTGTCCCAACGCAGCGCAAGGGCCTGACCCAATCCCAACTCGGCCAGAAACGCTTCGAAGCGCTGGCCAGTCGTCAGCGTCGCCGAGGTGAGTATCCAGGCCTGGTCGCGTTGCAATCGCGCGCGGGTGAAGGCCTCCGCGCAATGCAGAGGCGTTGCGTGAAACTGGGCCCCATGGACACTGGTGGATACCCACAGCACGACATCGCCTTGCGCCGCCGTATCGGGCTGGGGAGCCGGTCGCTGTTGCCAGGGACGCAGCACCGCGCGCAAGCGCTCGATCCGCGGCAGAAGGAGGTCCAGCTCCACCTCCCGGCCGATGTTCTGCGCCACCGCGGCCTGCAGGCGGGCCAGTTCCTGATCAAGTTCGCCAATGGCCGCGGGCAGCGCCTCGGTGCGCGCCAAGGTGGCGAAGTCGAGCCGCGCCCGCGGTCCAGCCCCGCTCTCGGCAAGGCGCAGCCGCAGCGCCCGCGCGCGCTGATCAAGAGTACGGGCCAGGTCGGCCCACGGCGCGCCATCGCGCGCACCCTGCAGGCCGATGCGCGTTGCGTCCTCGCCCAATTCGGCCATTTGTTGCAAGGACCAATTGTCACCGAAGAACTCGGATCCGATTTGCGCCAGATGGTGCGCCTCATCAATGATGACCACATCGGCGTTGGGTAGCAGTTCGGAATCGGTCTCCTCGCGCAGGGCCATGTCCGCAAGGAGCAGATGGTGGTTGACAACCAGCACGTCCGCGGCAAGCGCGCGGCGCCGGGCGCGCACGACGAAGCACTCCTCCAGGTGCGGGCATTCGTTACCAAGGCAGTTGTCCCGCGTTGAAGTTACGGCCGGCCAGATCGAAGCGTTCTCCGGCACCTGTGCCAGTTCCGCGCGATCGCCCGTGCGCGAGGTGCGCGCCTGGCGCTCGATGCGATGCAGGGCCTGGACCTCCTCCCGGGAATGCAGGGTGCCGGAGGCCAGCGTGCGCTCCAGGCGCAGACGGCAAAGGTAGTTCTGGCGTCCTTTGAGGATGGCCACGTCGGGACGCACGGCAAGCGCGTGGCATACCGCGGGCAAGTCCTTGTCGAAGATCTGGTCCTGCAGGGTCTTGGTGCCCGCGGAGATCAGCACCTTGCCGCCGGCCAGCAGGGCGGGCACCAGGTAGGCGAGGGTCTTGCCGGTGCCCGTGCCCGCCTCGGCCGCCAGGGTGGAGCGTCGCGCAATGGCCTCAAACACGGCCAGGGCCATCTCGCGCTGCGATGGGCGTTCGCGAAAACCGCCAATCGTCCGTGCCAGAACACCGTCCGGAGCAAATGCGGCCAGGATCTCGCCGCGGCAGCGTTCGAGCGCAGCGTGTGCATCCGCAGCCACGCTGGGCGGGCGCGGGACAGTCACGCCGGAATGTCGGGAACCAAACCCATCTCCAGCCGGGATATTGCGTCCTTGATGAACAATTTGCGCTTTTTCAGCCGGCGCAATTGCAGCTCGTCGCGGCCGGTGGTTTGCGCAAGCCGCGCTATGGCCTCGTCCAGGTCCCGATGCTCAATTTGCAATTCGATGATCCGATTGCGAATGGATTCGGCGTCGGGCAGAACATCGTCATTATCCGCGGATCGCATCACCGCCCCTCCGCTTCCGGTGGCAAGAGGCCGCCGCACTCGTGAAGACCCCGGCATCGTAACAGTTGACCACGCCGCCGTGCGCCCCGGCCCGGGACTGCTAGACTGCCACAGCCCTGTTGCTGGCGGTGGGATCCCGTGCCCGACCGCAAACCCATCGATTCCATGGCCCAATCCGCCCCCCGGCCGAGCTTCAAGGTAACGGCTTGCGTCGCCGAACATATCGGCGACCGCGCCGACCAGCAGGATCGGGTCGCCATACTCACGACCCCGCAGCGGCCCGGCGCGCTCATGGCCCTGGTGGCCGACGGCATGGGTGGCCGCAGCGGCGGGCGCATGGCCTCGGACCAGGTAATGAGCACCGCCAAGAGCCTGTTCGAGGAGCTCCCCGAGCCGGGCAAGACCAACCGGGAACTGCTGCAGCAAATTGCCACCGAAGCCCACTCGGTGATCCGATTGACCGCCATCGCCAGCGAGAAGGAGCCGCACAGCACCCTGGTGGCGGTCATCATCCAGGGTGGTGGCGCCGTCTGGGCCCATGCCGGGGACAGCCGTCTGTATCACTTTCGCGACGGCGCGCTGGCGCACAAGACGATCGATCATTCCTACGGCTCGCAGATGCGCGCCGACGGCACCCTGGTCGAGGGCGGCCCCGGGAACGACCGGTACAAGAACATTTTATTCAGCGCCCTGGGCATCGGCCACGAGCTGCGGGTCGACTTTGGCGAGTTGCCGCAATTGCGCGCCGGCGACAGCTTCGTGCTCTCCAGCGACGGGCTCTGGGCCCATTTCACCGAGAGCGAAATTGGCGCCGTCGTGCACCAGTTCTCGGCGCGCGAAGCCGCACAGGGGCTGATCGACAAGGCCCGCGAGCGCGCGATGGGGTACGGCGACAACATCTCGATCGCGATCATCAAACTCGAAAAACCCGATCCGCCGGCCGGCGTGCGCTAGCGCGCAGGCGCTGCGGGCCTGCCATGCGCGGCCGCGTCGGCGGCATCGGCTGCCTCGCGTGCCGCCTGGCGCTCGGCGCGGCGCTGCGCATTGACCTGCCGATCGCGCTCGCGCGAGCGGGCATAGGCCTGGGCCTGGGCCTGCTTATTCTGGAACTGCTCCTGGGCGATAGCCGCGGCGGCCGGCCGCTCCGCGTCGACGCGCTCGTTCTTCTCCGGCTGGGCATCCTGGCGCTGCTTGGCGTGCACCAGCGCCTGGGCGGCCGCGGCATCGGCCTGCCGGGCATCCTGCTCGCGCGCCGCGGCGTTTTGCGCGCGCACCTGGGCTGCCGTGCGCGCCTCCTGCGCGCGCGTGGCCCGCTGCAGATCCTCGGCCGCTTCGCGACGCATCTGATCGGCGCGCGCGCGCGCATTTTCCTGGGCCTGGATCTGGCGACGAAGATCATGCGCCTCCAGGGTCACGCGCCGCACCTCGTGCTCGCCGGCGCGCTCCCGCGTGCGGGCGGCATCCATGCAATGGTTGACGAAAAAATCGTGTTCGCAGGCCGACTGCTCCCGGGCAAACGCCTCTTGCAGTTCGCGGTGCAATTGCGCGGCCTGGGCCAGCGCGGCGGCCGCCTGCGGCTCGCTGGTGATCGAGCCGGGCGGAAAGCTGCGCGCCAGGCGCTCGGCCGGCGTGCTATCGCCGGCTCGCGCTGCGAGCGCGCACAAAATCAGCAAACCCGCCGCGGCACGCACGATCGCCTCCCGACTTTCCGGCACTCGAACCGCGGCAACTATACCGCCTGCCCGCCGGCGCGCCGCGGCAACGCGGCATATTCGCGCGACTGCATCTCGATCAGGCGCGAGGCGGTGCGTTCGAACTCCTGGGACAGCGCCCCGGCCATGTACAGATGCTGGGGTGGCGCCGCGGCCGAGACGATCAGCTTGACGTGATGGTCGTAGAGGATGTCGACCAGCCAGGTGAAACGGCGTGCTTCGGAGGCCTGCCCCGCCGACATGCGGGGCACGCCGGAGAGCAGGACCGTGTGGAACTGCGAGGCGATTTCCAGGTAATCGGTGTGCGACCGCGGCCCGCCGCACAGGACCGCAAAATCAAACCAGACCACGCCGCCCGCCCGGCGGCGCGCATGGATGGCGCGCGCCTCGATGCGCAGTACCGGGTCCTCGTCGGCCCGCTCCACGATCTGCTCGAATACGCGCAGCATGTGTTCCTCGGCAATGGCGCCAACCCCGAGAAAATAGGTCTCGATGTTTTCCAGCGCGCGCAGCCGGTAGTCGACCCCGCCGTCGACCAGCAGCACGTCCAGATGTTCCCGAATGAGCGCAATGGCCGGCAGCAGCCGGTCGCGGTGCAAGCCCTCCGGATACAGTCCCTCGGGCGGGTAGTTGGAGGTCATGACGAAGGTGACGCGCAGGGCAAACAGCCGCTGCAGCAGCCGGTACAGGATCATCGCGTCGGCGATGTCCGCAACGTGGAATTCATCAAAGCAAATGAGCCGATAGCGCCGCGCGATGCGGTACCCCACCTCGTCCAGGGGGTCGGCGTCGCCGGAGACGGCTTCGAGCTCACGATGCACGCCACGCATGAATTCGTGAAAATGCACCCGCGCTTTGCGCACCACCGGTGCTGCCGCAAAAAAGCAATCCATCAACACGCTTTTGCCGCGCCCCACGCCGCCCCACAGGTACACCCCGCGCGGGATCGGCGGGCGAACCAGCAGGCGGGTCACCGCGTTGGAGCGTTGTGATTTGTAGGCGACCCACGCCGCGCGAAATTGCTCCAGGCGCTGGGCCGCCGCCAACTGGGCCTCATCGGCACTGTGGCCGCGGCCGGCCAGCGCGCGCTGGAATAGTTCCAGTACGTTCTGTGCGTCAGGCACGGCCGCGGACGACGGTCGTCACAGGTTGAGCGTACGTCGATCCACCGCCAGGGCTGCCTCGCGCACGGCCTCAGAAAGCGTCGGGTGCGCGTGGCAAATGCGCGCCAGATCCTCGGAGGAGGCGCGAAAGGACATGGCCACGACCGCCTCGGAAATGAGCTCCGAGGCGCCGGCGCCGATGATGTGCACGCCCAGGATGTCGTCGGTGGCCGCATCGGCCAGCATCTTGACAAAACCCGTCGTATGCCCGGCCGCGCGCGCTCTGCCATTGGCGGCAAAGGGAAAACTGCCGCTGCGGTAGGCGCGTCCATCGGCCTTGAGCTGGGCCTCGGTCTGCCCGACCCAGGCGATCTCCGGGTCCGTGTACACGACGTTGGGAATGATCGCCAGGTCCACGTGTCCGGCGCCACCGGCAATTCGTTCGGCCACCGCCACGCCCTCGTCCTCGGCCTTGTGCGCCAGCATGGGACCGCGCACGACGTCGCCCACCGCCCAGACGCCGGGAAGATTGGTGGCGCAATGGGCATCGACCACGATAGCCCCGCGCGCATCGAGCGCCAGACCGACCGCCTGCGCATCCAGACCCTCGGTGTTGGGAACCCGTCCGATCGAGACGATCAGCCGTTCCACCTCCAGGGCCTTTTGCCCTTCGGCGCCCTGGGCATCGTGGTAGCGCACCAGCACCCCGGACTTGTGCACGCGCACTTCATCGATCTGCACGCCCAGGTGGATTTGCATACCCTGCTTGGTGAAGGCCTTGAGCGCCTCCTTGGCGACCTGTTCGTCAGCAACACCCAGAAACGAGGGCAGTGCCTCGAGCAAGGTCACCTGCGCACCCAGGCGCCGCCATACCGAGCCCAGCTCCAGGCCGATTACCCCGGCGCCGATCACCCCCAACGTGCCCGGCACGCGGCGCATGGCCAGCGCCCCCTGGTTGGACAGGATGCGCTCCTCATCGAAAGCAGCGCCGGGCAGCGCGCGGGCCTGCGAACCGGTGGCCACGATCACGTTGCGCGCGCGCAGCACCGTGTTGGCGGGCGCCGCAACGGCAAGCTCCCAGCCATTGTCCGTGCGCGCACGAAAGGAAGCCCTGCCATGCAGGAATTCCACCTTGTTCTTCTTGAACAGGTACTGGATGCCTTCATTGTTCTGGCGCACCACGCTGTCCTTGCGCGCCAGCATGCGCGCCAGGTCCACGGTCGTCTTGCCGACTTCGATGCCGTGTTCCGATAGACCATGGTGCACCGTGGCCACATGCTCCGAGGATTGCAGGAGCGCCTTGGAGGGGATGCAACCCACGTTGGTGCAAGTTCCCCCCAGGGCGGGCCCGCCCCCGGCGCCGGTCCAGGCATCCGCACAAACCACCCGCAGTCCCAGTTGGGCAGCGCGGATCGCGGCGATATACCCACCCGGACCCGCGCCGATCACGGCAACGTCGTATTCCTCGCTCATGCCCATGGCTCCGGTTTCAGATTTCCAGGAGCAGGCGTGCAGGCTCCTCGAGCGCCTCTTTCATTGCCACCAGCGCCAGCACGGCTTCCCGCCCATCGATGATGCGGTGGTCATAGGAGAGCGCCAGGTAGTTCATCGGCCGCACCACCACCTGGCCGTTTTCCACCACCGCCCGGTCGCGCGTGGCGTGCACGCCGAGAATGGCCGATTGCGGCGGATTGATGATCGGCGTCGAGAGCATCGAGCCGAACACGCCGCCATTGGAGATCGAGAAGGTGCCGCCGGTAAGTTCCTCGATGGAGAGCTTGCCCTCGCCCGCGCGCTTGCCAAAATCGGCAATGCGCTTCTCGATCTCGGAAAACCCGAGCGTATCGGCGTCGCGCAGCACCGGCACAACCAGGCCGCGCGGCGAGCCCACGGCCACGCCGATATCAAAATACCCGTGATAGACGATCTCGGTACCGTCGACCGAGGCATTGACGATCGGATAGCGCTTGAGCGCAGCAACGGCCGCCTTCACGAAAAACGACATGAAGCCCAGTTTGACGCCGTGTTCCTTTTCAAAGCGCTCCTTGTGCCGATTGCGCAGCTCGATGACCGGCTGCATGTTGACCTCATTGAAGGTCGTCAGGATCGCCGCGGTCGATTGCGACTGCACCAGGCGCTCGGCAACACGCTGGCGCAGGCGCGACATCGGTACGCGTTGCTCGGGCCGCTCGCCCAGCGCGTGCATGTCGATCGGCGCTCGCACCTCGGGCAAGGGTGCCGGACGCGCCGCGGGCGCAGCCGGTGCTGCGCGCGCTGCGGCGGGCGCCGCCGCCTGCGCGGCCAGCACGTCGGCCTTGGTCACACGGCCATCGCGCCCCGTGCCGGCGATGTTCGCGGCCGTGGCGCCCGACTCGGCCAGTACGCGTGCCGCCGCCGGCATGACGGCCGGCGCCCGCTCCCCGCCCTTGTCCGCCACGACCGGCGCCGGCGCGGCCGGCTTGGGCGCGGCCGCCGCGCTGCCCACCGCCGCGCTGTCGATACGCGCGATCACCTGCCCGGAAACCACGCTGGCCCCATCGGCGACCAAGAGCTCGAGGATGGCCCCCTGGGCCGGCGCCGGCACCTCGAGTACGACCTTGTCGGTTTCGATCTCGACCAGGATTTCGTCCATCGCCACCGCGGCGCCCGCGGTTTTCTTCCATTGCAACAAGGTCGCCTCGGCAACCGATTCGGACAACTGCGGAACCTTCACTTCGACTATCGACATGATCAACCTTGCGTGGTGCGCGGAACCGCGGCGGGCTGCAGCCCCGAATCCAGGGTGCAGACCGGCGCGGGCGCCGGCGCGGATTACTTGTTAAGAACAATCCCCTTGAACTTGCCAAACGCGACATCGATCAAGGATTTGAGCTGTTCCGCGTGCTTGGCGTAATAGCCCACCGCGGGCGATGCCGATGCCGGGCGCCCGGCATACGCGAGCTTCTGGCCTACGCTCATGGCTTCGAGCAGATGCTGCTGCACGAAGGGCCAGGGCCCCTGGTTTTGCGGCTCATCCTGCGCCCAGACAATCTCCGCGACACCGGGGTAGCGTTTGCACTCGGCCGCCAGCGCCTTGGCCGGAAACGGATACAGCTGCTCGATGCGCGCGATCGCCACCGTGTCGGCTCCGCGCTCGGCGCGGGCGTGCACGAGGTCGTAGTAGATCTTGCCGCTGCAGGCGATCAGGCGCTTGATGCGGGCCGGATCGGTCAGCGTGGGATCGCCCAGCACGGTATTGAACTCGCCTCGGGCAAGCTCCTCCAGGCTCGAGGTTGCATCGCGATTGCGCAGCAGCGACTTGGGCGTGAGGATGACGAGCGGCTTGCGAAAAGGCCGGATCATCTGGCGCCGCAACAGGTGGAAGATCTGCGCCGCACTGGTCGGCTGCACGACCTGCATATTGTGGTCGGCGGCAAGTTGCAAGAAGCGCTCGATGCGCGCCGAGGAGTGTTCCGGTCCCTGGCCTTCGTAGCCGTGGGGCAGCATCAACACCAGGCCGGACTGGCGCCCCCACTTGACCTCGCCCGAGGAGATGAACTGGTCGATGACCACCTGCGCGCCGTTGACGAAATCGCCAAACTGCGCCTCCCACACGACCAGGGTGTTGGGTTCGGCCGATGAGAACCCATATTCGAACCCGAGCACCGCGGCTTCGGAGAGCACCGAGTCGATGACGACAAAGGGCGCTTGCTGTTCCGTGACGTTTTGCAACGGTACGAAAGTCCCCTCGCTCCAGCGCTCGCGATTCTGGTCGTGCAGCACGGCGTGGCGGTGCGAGAAGGTTCCGCGCCCCGAATCCTGACCGGTGATGCGCACCGCATAGCCGCTGGCCACCAGCGAGGCAAAGGCCAGGTGCTCGCCCATGCCCCAGTCCAGCGGCAACTTGCCCTCCCCCATGGCGCGCCGGTCGGCAATGACCTTCTCCACCAGGGGATGGAGCTTGAAATTCTCCGGGATGCGGGTCAGGCGCTCGGCGAGGCGGCGCAGTTCGCCCATGGGAACCGCCGTATCCGCGGCGTCGGTCCACTTGCGGTTGAGAAACGGCGTCCAGTCAACCGCGTACTTGCTCTTGAAATTGGTGAGGGTCGGATCGACCGTCTGGCGCCCCTCGTCCAGGGCCTGCCGATGGAGGCGGGCCATGTTTTCGGCCTGTTCGGCGTCGATCACGCCCTGCGCCAACAGCTTGTCGGCGTAGAGCTTGCGCGTACCCGGATGCGCGGCGATCTTCTTGTACATCAGTGGCTGGGTGACCGCCGGCGTGTCCTGTTCGTTGTGCCCCAAACGCCGGAAACAGACGATGTCCAGCACCACGTCCTTCTTGAATTCGGTGCGAAAGTCCATGGCGATGCGGGTGGCCAGCACGACGGCCTCCGGATCATCGCCATTGACGTGCAGCACCGGCGCCTCGATCATCTTGACCACATCGGAGCAATACAGGCTGGAGCGCGAATCGCGCGGGTCGGAGGTCGTGAATCCGATCTGGTTGTTGATGACGATGTGGACCGTGCCGCCCGTGCCATACCCGCGGGTCTGCGCCAGCGCCAAGGTCTCCATCACCACGCCCTGCCCGGCGAAGGCCGCGTCGCCGTGCACCTGCACGGCCAGAACGCGCATGCCGGATCGATCGCCACGGCGTTCCTGGCGCGCCCGCACCGAGCCCTCGACCACCGGGTTGACGATCTCCAGGTGCGATGGGTTAAAGGCCAGCGAAAGGTGCATGGGGCCACCCTCGGTCGAAACATCGCTGGAAAAGCCCAGGTGGTACTTGACGTCGCCGGCCGGCAGGTCGGCCGCGGCCTTGCCCTCGAACTCGGCGAAAAGATCCTTGGGCATCTTGCCCAGGGTGTTCACCAACACATTGAGGCGGCCGCGATGGGCCATGCCGATGACGATCTCCTCGACCCCCGAGCGCCCGGCGTGCTGCACGAGCTCGTCCATGGCGGCAATGAAGCTCTCCCCGCCCTCGAGGGAAAAGCGCTTTTGTCCGACATACTTGGTGTGCAAGTACCGCTCCAGCCCCTCCGCGGCGGTCAGGCGCTCGAGGATCCGATGCTTTTGCTGCGCCGGGAAATTGGGCGTGGAGCGGATCGATTCCAGGCGCTGCTGCAGCCAGCGCTTTTGCGCCGGATCGCCGATGTACATGTATTCGGCGCCGATCGTGCCGCAATAGGTCTGGCGGGCCGCGGCGATGATCTCGCGCAGCGTCATCTGCTCCTGGCCAAAATAGGTGTTCGCCGCCGAGAACACGATATCCATGTCGGCCTCGGTGAGGTCATAGAAGGCCGGCTCGAGCTCGGGAATGGCGACCCGCTCGTGGCGCTTGAGCGGGTCGAGTTCGGCCCAGCGGCTGCCCAGGAAGCGATAGGCAGCGATGATGGACTGCACGTGCACCTGCTTGCGCGCGACCGACAGGTCGGTGGCGGCGACGGCCGGCCGCAGCGTGCCGGCCTTGGCCCGCATGGCAAAGGATTCGACGATCGGTGCATGCGCCACATCGTGCGTCGAGGAATTGCCGTCGGCGGCGGCCACCAGCTGCATCTGGTCAAAATATGCGCGCCACTTCTCGGGAACCGATCCCGGATTGTCCAGGTAGCGTTCGTAGAGCTCCTCGACGTACGGGGCGTTGCCGCCGAACAGGTACGAGTTGGCCTGAAACTGTCGCATCATAATGGTGCCTGCCTCTTGAACGGGTGCCGGGCCGGCGCCGCCGCGGCGCCACCCGGGAAATGATACTCATTGCGACGCATCGGCCGCGCCTCAACGCTGGTCGATAGCCTTGACGTCGCGGCGCTGCGATCCGACATATAGCTGGCGCGGTCGGCCGATCTTGTACTCGGGATCCGAGATCATCTCGTTGAGCTGCGCGATCCACCCGACGGTGCGCGCCACCGCGAAGATCGCGGTGAAGAGCGAAACCGGAATGCCGATGGCCTTTTGCACGATCCCCGAATAGAAATCGACGTTGGGGTAGAGCTTGCGGCTGACGAAATAGTCATCCTCGAGGGCGATTTTCTCGAGCGCCATCGCCAGCTTGAACAGCGGATCCTCGTGCAGGCCCAGTTCGCTGAGAACTTCGTGGCAGGTCTCGCGCATGAGGCGGGCCCGCGGGTCGTAGTTCTTGTAGACCCGGTGCCCAAATCCCATCAGGCGCACGCTCGAGTTCTTATCCTTGACCTGGGCGATGAATTCGCCGATCTTGGCCACGCCACCGCGCTGCTGCATGTCAAACAACATGTTCAGCGCCGCCTCGTTGGCGCCGCCATGCGCCGGGCCCCAGAGGCAGGCCACGCCCGCGGCGACGGCGGCAAACGGGTTGGTGCCGGAGGAGGCACACATGCGCACCGTGGAGGTCGATGCATTTTGCTCGTGATCGGCATGCAGGATCAGGATCCGGTCCAGCGCCCGCGCCAGCACCGCGTTGAACTGGTATTCCTCGCAAGGCGTGGCAAACATCATGCGCATCAGGTTGCCCGCGTAGGACAGATCATTGCGCGGGTACATGAAGGGCTGCCCGATCGTGTACTTGTAGGCCATGGCAACCAGGGTCGGCATCTTGGCGATGAGCCGAATTGCCGAGATCTGCCGCTGGGCCGGATCATTCAGGTTCATGGAATCCGGATAGAACGCCGAGAGCGCGCCGACCAGGCCGGTCATGACGGCCATCGGGTGCGCGTCGCGCCGGAACCCGCGCAAAAAGAACTGCATCTGCTCGTGCGCCATCGTGTGGTGGGTCACCTCGGAGACGAAGGCTGCGCGTTGCGCGGCATCGGGCAGGTCGCCATGCAAGATGAGGTGGCACACTTCCAGAAAGTCGCATTGGGTCGCCAGCTGTTCGATCGGATAGCCGCGATAGAGCAGCTCGCCCTTGTCCCCATCGATGTAGGTGATCGTCGAATTGCACGATGCCGTGGACAGGAATCCCGGGTCGTAGGTGAACTTGCCGGTGCGCGCGTACAGCGCGCGTATGTCGATGACGTCGGGTCCGATCGTTCCCGGGTACAGGGGGAGCTCCAGCGAAGGCGTGCCGTCGCTGAAGCTCAACGTGGCCTTGTGATTGGACGGGGTCAGTGCCATATGGGTTTCCTCGTGGTGCAATGAACAAAATCGGGCGGTGCCCGGAACACGGCGGCGCCAGCACGCGCCGGTACGCCCGCCGCCCGGCTAGACGGCACGCAACTGGTCCAGCAAGGCGCGCACCGGCGCGCCGTCAAGGGCTGCCGGCAGCGCCGCGCGCCCCAGCACCAGGTCCAGCAACGCGCCGTCGGGCAACTCGAGCAACTGGGCGAGCGCCGCGCAGGCCGAGGGCGACAGCGCCGCGCCATGGCGCTCGAAGTAGCGGCCCAGCACGATGTCGTTTTCCAGCAGGCCCCGGCGCGCCCGCCAGCGCAATCGGCGCAGGGCGGCGGCATCGGCCTCGGATTCGGGCCCCGGCGCGCGGGCATGGGTGGGCATCGGCATCAGATCTCCCGGCGCAACATCATTTCCTTGATCTTGCCGATGGCGCGGGTCGGATTCAGGCCCTTGGGACAAACGTCGACGCAGTTCATGATGGTGTGGCAGCGAAACAGGCGGTAGGGATCCATCAGGTTGTCCAGGCGCTCGTTCGTGGCCTCGTCGCGGCTGTCCGCCAGGAAACGGTAGGCCTGCAACAGTCCCGCCGGCCCGACGAATTTGTCCGGGTTCCACCAGAAACTCGGGCACGAGGTCGAGCAGCAGGCGCACAGGATGCACTCGTACAAGCCATCGAGCTCATCGCGCTGCGCGGGCGATTGCAGGCGCTCCTTCTCCGGGGGCGCCGTATGGTTGACGAGGTAGGGCTTGACCGACTCGTACTGGCGAAAAAAGTCCGTCATGTCCACGATCAGGTCGCGCACCACCGGCAGTCCCGGCAGTGGCCGCAGGACGATGGGCTGGGACAGTTCGCGCAGGTTGGTCGTGCAGGCCAGGCCGTTGCGCCCATTGATGTTCATCGCATCGGAGCCGCAAACACCTTCGCGGCACGAACGGCGAAACGAGAGACTGTCGTCGACGTCGGATTTGATGCGCATGAGCGCATCGAGCAGCATCTTGTCATGCCGGTGCAATTGCACCTCGAGCTCCTGCATGTGCGGCTTGGCGTCGCGGTCCGGATCGTAGCGATAGATGCGAAAGCGCGCCGTTCCCGCGCTTGCCGCTGCGTTGGGGCGAGGGACGGGGCTCGTTGCGATCATCCTGTTCGTTCCTTTAGAAGGTTCGCTTTTTGGGCGCGAAGCTGGGCACCGTGCGCGGCGTCAGCTGGACGGGCTTGTACTGCAAGGCGCTGGCGTTGACGCTGGCCCCGGCGAACCACAGGGAATGCTTGATCCAGTTGGCATCGTCGCGCGCCGGAAAATCGTCGCGGGCATGCGCGCCGCGGCTCTCCGTGCGGGCGCGCGCCGATTCGATGGTCGCGCGCGCCGCCGCAACCAGATTGGACAGCTCGATGGCTTCGACGCGGGCGGTATTGAAGATGCGCGACTTGTCCTGGATCGCCACGCGCTCGGCGCGCTGGGCGATTTCGGCCACCTTGCGCACGCCCTCGTCGAGCAAAGCGGCGGTGCGAAAAACGCCGCAGTGCGCCTGCATCGCGCGGCGCAGATCGTTGGCAACGTCCTGCGTGCGCTCGCCACCGCTGCGCGCATCCAGGGCCGCCAGGCGCGCCAGCGTGGCCTCCCCCGCATCCGCGGGCAGGGCCTTGTGCGCCGCGCCCTTGGCGAGCGCGCCGGCGATGTGATTGCCCGCCGCACGCCCGAAGACGATCAAGTCCAACAGGGAATTGGTGCCCAGGCGATTGGCCCCGTGCACCGAGACGCAGGAGCACTCGCCGATGGCATACAGCCCGCCCACGACCGCGCTGGCGCCATCCTTGCCCGGGGCAACGACCTGCCCGTTGGTGTTCGAGGGTATGCCGCCCATCTGGTAGTGGATGGTGGGCACCACCGGGATGGGTTCGCGAATCGGGTCGACGTTGGCAAACTTCATGGCGATTTCGCGGATGGACGGCAGACGCTTGAGAATCGTCTCGGCCCCCAGATGGTCCAGCTTGAGCATCACGTGGTCGCGGTCCGGCCCGCAACCGCGCCCCTCCTTGATCTCCTGGTCCATCGAACGCGAAACAAAATCGCGCGGCGCAAGGTCCTTGAGCGTGGGGGCATAGCGCTCCATGAAGCGTTCACCCAGTGCGTTGAGCAGTATGCCGCCCTCCCCGCGCACACCCTCGGTGATGAGCACGCCCGCGCCGGCAACCCCGGTCGGGTGAAATTGCCAGAATTCCATGTCCTGCAAGGGCAGGCCGGCGCGCGCCACCATGCCCAGGCCATCGCCGGTATTGATATAGGCGTTGGTCGAGGCCGCGAAGATGCGTCCGGCCCCGCCGGTGGCCAGCACCGTGACCTTGCTCTCGAGCAGCACCGTCTGGCCCGACTCCATCTCCAGGGCCATCACCCCCACGCAATCGCCGTCCGCGTCGCGCACCAGGTCCAGGGCCATGTATTCGACGAAAAACTCCGTGCGCGCCGCCAGGTTGCACTGGTAGAGCGTATGGAGCAGCGCGTGACCGGTGCGGTCGGCGGCAGCACAGGCGCGCGGCACGGGCTTTTCACCGAAATTGGCCGAATGCCCGCCGAAGGGGCGCTGGTAGATCGTGCCATCGGCGTTGCGATCAAAGGGCATTCCCAGGTGCTCGAGTTCGTACACGGCATTGGGTGCCTCGCGGCACATGAATTCGATGGCGTCCTGGTCGCCCAGATAATCCGAGCCCTTGACCGTATCGAACATGTGCCAGAGCCAGTCGTCCTCGGTCATGTTGCCCAGCGAGGCACCAATCCCGCCCTGCGCCGCGACCGTGTGCGAGCGCGTGGGAAAGACCTTGGAGAGCACGGCAACCCGCAGCCCCGCGCGCGCCAGCTGCAGCGAGCAGCGCATGCCAGCGCCGCCCGCGCCAACGATAACGGCATCAAACCGGCGTCGTGCCAAGTCCATGGTTTTCAGACACTCCCGAGAATCTGCACGGTCCAGGCCAGGCAATACAGCAGCCACAGGACCGTGGCCACGTGCAGGCCCAGGCGTATGCCGGAGGGCTTGACGTAATCCATCCAAATGTCGCGCACGCCGACCCACGCGTGAAAACATAGTGCGGCAACGGCCAGGAAGGTGAGGATCTTCATGGGCACGGGCGCAAAAACGGCGGACCAGGACTCGTAGTCCAGATGCCCGCCCAGCAGCACGCGGATCGCCAGCAGTCCGAGAAAGGCAATGAGCAGCAGCGCCGTTATGCGCTGGGCCAGCCAGTCGCGCAGGCCGTAATGCGCCCCTGCCGGTATGCGCCGGGTGAAGCCCGTCATCAAGATCCCCAGAACAGAAAAAGTGCCAATAGCCCAGTCAGGGGCAGGCTCACTGCCAGCACGACCCACGAGGTGCGCCGCGCCGTCTGCCGCTCCGTGCCCATGTGCATGTCCAGGAGCAGGATGCGCACGCCCATGCACAAATGATGCAACAGCGCCCAGCCCAATCCGAGCAACAGCAGGCGCGCCAGGGGATTGCGGGAGAACGCCAGAAATTGGTCGAAACTGCGCTCCGAACTGAGGCTGGACTCGAACAGCCACAGTACCAGCGGCAGAAACAGGAACATGAGCAGCCCGCTCACGCGGTGCAGGATGGAAATGATGCCGGCAATCGGCAGTCGATACGCGAGCAAGTCCAGGATGCCGATGTTG
>Ga0209698_10000111_pt1 | contig 78709 bp, 71 predicted proteins | sample LitLauG_LLR_2012_FD_187203 | JGI IMG/M metagenome (GOLD analysis project Ga0209698, IMG submission 187203) | Freshwater sediment microbial communities from Pennsylvania, USA - Little Laurel Run_MetaG_LLR_2012 (SPAdes) (version 2) | ecosystem: Environmental > Aquatic > Freshwater > Creek >... | reverse complement strand
TGAAGCATGGGGCGACCAAGCCACCCCCCAAAACTGGCTCCTCGGCGCCATCGGAATGGGCCCATACCAACAGCCAACGCTATAAGAGCCATAAATATGCGATTTGCAATCCGCTGATATTGCGGCGTCTATGCCATCGGTTCGGAAACGGAACGAATACTCTTGGGCGGTCGGGCGATGAAGGCGGAATACAAACGCTTGGTCAGATGGGTTCGCCGCATGTCGGTTGTCGGCGAAAGCGCGACCCAAACGCGCTTTGGCGTCATGCGGCTCGACGCGAGCGACTTCATTCAGTCCCGCATCCTGAGCGACGGCGTCTATGAGCCGCGAACCGTCGAACTCATCGAGCGTCTGCTTGGCGAAGGCGACTGCTTTGTCGACGTCGGCGCCAATATCGGACAATTCTCGCTTCTTGCGGCCAAAAGAGTCGGGATCTCGGGCAAAGTCGTCGCAATCGAACCCAATCCGCGGGCTTGCGCTGAACTGCTCTGGAACCGCCGAGCCAATCGCCTGGAGCGCATAATCGAGGTCATCCACCTTGCCGTGTCGGACGCGCCTGGCCTCGTCTATTTCGAGACGCCGCCCGCCGCCAACCTCGGCGGCTCCAGGCAGTTGACCGCCGACGCCGATGCATCGGTCGAGCGCTATGTCGTAGCGACCGCCTCAATGGCTGCGATCGCCGAGAGGATCGGCCTGCAAAAAATCGACGTGATGAAAATCGACGTTGAGGGCGCCGAGGCTTCGGTTCTCGCTTCGCTCTTCGCGTTGCCGCAGGTGTTGTGGCCGCGCAATCTGGTCTTCGAGTTCCTACCGGGGCTTTCCAGCGACGGCGGTTCTGCTGAACGCCTGCTGGCCCAGCTACACGCCAAAGGATATCTTGTCACAACAATTTCCGGATCGCCGTTTGCTATGGGTTCGCCGCTCCCGGAAGACAATTTGTGGGCGCGTCTTGCAAGCGCTGCGACAAGCCAGTAAGCGCGCCCAAAGGGCGAGTTTGCTACCCCCACGGTTGAGAGATGCCTTTCACTTGGTTGGAACCGCTGCGAACCGACGAACAAGTTTCGGAGCAACCATGCCAACATTGCACGGCGCCATCGTCTGGGTCACTGGTGCGGGCAGCGGGATTGGCCGCGCTTGCGCGGTGGCGTTCGCGGGCGCTGGCGGGCGGATCGCGCTGACCGGACGACGCGTCGCTGCCTTGGAGGAGACGGCGCGGATCATTCGCGGCGCTGGCGGAACCGCCTTCGTCGCGCCCGCCGATGTGACCGACGCACAAGCGGTTGCCGCCGCGCACCAGGGCATTGTCGCGGCGCTCGGCGATCCGCTCATCCTTGTCAACAGCGCTGGCGGCAATGTCCGGCGGCGCCATTGGGCGAATCTTGAGCCGTCCGGCGTTTCGCAAGTGATCGATCTCGATCTCAAGGCGATGTTCTATTGCACGCTCGCCGTGCTGCCGGCGATGCGCGCACGCCGCGACGGGCGCATCGTGCATATTGCCTCACAGGCCGGCGTCTCGCTGCAGACTGTCACCGGCCCGAGCTATTCGGCGGCGAAAACCGCCGTGCTGGCGATGAGCGCGAGTCTGAACGCCGAAGAAGGCATCCACGGCATTCGCAGCATCTGCTTGTCGCCGGGCGAGGTGGAAACGCCGATCCTCGACACCCGCCCCTCCCCGCCGAGTCAGGCGGAACGCGCCTTGATGCTTCGGCCCGAGGATGTCGCCGAGGTTGCTGTTTTCTGCGCCTGCTTGCCGCAGCGCGCCTGCGTGACCGAACTGATCCTGCTGCCCACCGACGATCGCCACGTGCGCCACGCCGCGCGGTCGATCGAGGCGCTGGTCGCGGCGGCGGGCAATGGCGAGACGGCCGCGGGTTAGCACGCAATCGGGCGTTCGCGGAACGCTCGAGCTATCGCCGACAGCGATTGCTTCCGCGATGGCTCAGGCAGGCCGCGCCGATCAAACGCTGGTGGATAAGACGGGAGGCCCCGTGCGAAGGATGACGCGTCAGTCCGGGTTCGGCCCCTCCTTGGCGTTTTCAAGCACGTTGCCTGAAAGCGCGTCGACGCCGACCTCCTGCGTGACCGATCCGTTCTTGATGTCGAATGAATAGCGCAGGCCGGAGCCGCCGCCTTCCTTTTCCAGTTCCTCGGCGACGATCGTGCCTGGATGGGCCTTGAGCGCCATCGCGCGGGCAGCGACGATCGTGATCTTGGCCCGGGACGCCAATTCCTGTCCGGTGTAAGCCATCGCTGGCGCGCTGGCGATCAGCGCGGCGCCGCTGGCGAGGATCGCGGATCGTCCAACTCCCGACTTGATGAAAGTCATCTCAAACTCCTGGTTTTCAATGCGCGTTTGTGCGCGCGCTCCAGACTGCTCGCCGCCCGGTTACATGACGGTGGACGTATGATTAAGGAATGATCATGTCGGTCCCGCCCGACTGACGAAGTGAAACGGCCGCGAGAAGCTGCCCGATTCATTTCTTGACAGTTACAATTTATCGCAATAATCATTGCGACATGGGCGGTCGCGCGCCTCGCACAAGCCCAAAGTTTCTTCTTGCCCGGCGGCGCGTTCTGATTGAAAGTGACATAGCAGACAAGAACATCTGATAATTGAACACGCACCCGGAAGGGGTTGCGGGCGGATAGAGGGAGGAGAAGAGGCGTTGCCGATCCTTGAATTGCAAGGGGTTTCCAAGCATTTCGGCGCGATCCATGCGCTAAACGCGGTTGATCTGTCGCTTGATCACGGCGAAGTTCTTGGGCTGATGGGCGACAATGGCGCGGGCAAGTCGACACTGGTCAAGGTCATCGCCGGGAACTTTCCGCCGAGTGGCGGCGAGGTCAGGCTCGACGGCGTCGCGCAGCATTTTCACAAGCCGGTCGAGGCGCGCCAGAAGGGCATTGAGGTCGTCTATCAGGACCTCGCGCTGTGCAACAATCTGACCGCCGCCGCCAATGTGTTTCTCGGCCGCGAGATCAAGAAGGGATTTGGCGGGCTGCGCTGGCTTGACCACGCAGCCATGGCCCGGCGCGCTGGGCAGCTCTTTACCGAGTTGAAGTCGGAGACGCGGCCGCGCGATCTGGTGCGCCAGATGTCGGGCGGGCAGCGGCAGGCCGTCGCCATCGCGCGCACAAGGTTGTCGAAGGCCAATATCGTCCTGATGGATGAGCCGACCGCGGCGATCAGCGTGCGCCAGGTCGCCGAAGTTCTCGATCTCATTCGCCGCCTGCGCGATGCCGGACTCGCAATCATGCTGATCAGCCATCGCATGCCGGACGTCTTCGATGTCTGCGACCGCGTCGCGGTGTTGCGTCGCGGCCGCAAGGTCGCCGACAAGAAGATCAAGAGTTCCTCGCCCGAGGAAGTGACAGGCCTGATTACTGGCGCGATCCAACATGCGTGAAGCGAGATGACGAGCGCAGACGATAAGAATTCGCCGGGTCGATCCAGCGTTTCGATCGAATCTATCCTTGAGATCCAGGAGAGCACTCTAGTGCAGCGCCTTATGGCGGCGCAGGCGTTCTGGGTCGCGGTGGCGCTGCTGGCGATCTGCGTGGTGATGAGCTACCTGCAGCCCGCCTCGTTCGCGACGCCGGAAAACTTCTACAACATCACCCGCAATTTCTCGTTCATCGGTATCATGGCGCTGGGCATGACGGCGGTGATCGCCACAGGCGGCATCGACCTTTCCGTGGGTTCGATCATGGGCCTGGTAGCGGTCGTCTGCGGCCTCACGCTCGAGGCGGGCTATCCCTGGTGGCTGGCGATCATCGCCGGGCTTGCCGCGGGTTTCGTCGTCGGGGCGATCAACGGCGTGCTTGTCGCCTATATCGAACTGTCGCCGTTCGTCGTCACGCTTGGCATGCTGTCGGTCGCCCGCTCGGTCGCCGTGGTCCTCTCCGGCAACCGGATGATCTACAACTTCGGCCCCGGCGGTCCGGCGTTCAAGAAATTCGGCAGCGGCGAAGTGCCGATATGGCAATTTGGCGAGCACACGCTGTCGCTGTCCAATCCCCTCATCATCCTGTTCGTGCTGACGGTCATTTTCGCGCTGATGTTGAAAATGAGCGCCTGGGGCCGCCATATCCTCGCCATCGGCGGCAATGAGCATGCAGCGCTGCTGACCGGTGTGCCGGTGCGGCGCGTCAAGGTTCAGGCCTATGTCGTATCTGGTATGGCGGCGGCGCTGGCGGGCATCCTCAATGTCGGCTGGTCGGGCTCGGCGATCAACGCGCTGGGCACCGGCTACGAACTCCTCGCCATATCCGCCGCGGTGATCGGCGGCGCCAATCTGATGGGCGGCGAGGGTTCGGCCTTCGGCGCCTTCGTCGGCGCCGCGCTCATCTACACCATTCGTAACGCGCTCCTGATGGAGGGCGTCGATTCCAATTGGCAGGGCACGTTCGTTGGCCTGTTCCTGATTTCCGCGGTCTATCTAGGAAAGATTCGTGGAGCAAGGCGCGACTGACCCTTTCGGGCGGCGCGAAATACAAGGGAGGAAGCAGTATGTTGAAATATGCGATGTTGGCTGCCGTAGCGGGCGGCGCCATGATGGTATCGGCGTCAGGCGCTTTTGCCGCCGATCCCTATACATTCGCCCTGGTGCCCAAGAACACCAACAACCCGTTCTTCGATCAGGCGCTCGCCGGCTGCAAGAAGGCAGAAGCGGAACTCAAGGGCGCGGTGAAGTGCCTCTACATCGGACCCGGCGAACATGGCGGCGGTGATGAGGAAGCGCAGATCGTCGCCGATCTCATCACCAAGAAGGTCGACGGCATTGCCGTCTCCCCGGCCAACGCGCCGGCAATGGCCAACGCCCTGAAGGGCGCGGCGGCGGCCAAGATCCCCGTGCTGACCTGGGACTCCGATCTGCTTCCGGCGGACAAGGCCGAGCGCGCCGCCTATGTCGGCACGCACAATTATGAGATCGGCGTCAACATCGCCAAGCTGGTGCAGCAGATCAAGCCGAAGGGCGGCACGATTTGCATCCAGTCGGGCGGCGCCGCAGCGGCAAACCACAACGAGCGCATGCAGGGCATTCGCGACACGCTTGTGGGCGCCAAGAGCGCCGAAGCTCCCGGCCCGCGGCTGACCGGCCAGAACGGCTGGAAAGAAGTGGACGGCTGCCCGCTGTACACCAACGACGACTTCCCGCTGTCGGTGCAGCAGATGGAAGACATTCTGGGCAAGTATCCCAATCTTGACGCGTTCACCCCGACTGGCGGCTTCCCGCAATTCGTGCCGGACGCTTATGAGAAGGTGGCCAGCAAGTATAAGGACAAGATCGCCTCGGGCGCTTTGGCGCTCGTCGTCGCCGATACGCTGCCGGTCCAGATCGAACTGATGAAGAAGGGCCTGTCGGCCGGCCAGGTCGGCCAGCGGCCGTTCGAGATGGGGTACAAGGCGATGTACTTCCTGAAGGACATGAAGGACGGCAAGGCGGCGCCGGCCGACCCGACCTACACAGGTCTCGACGTCTGCACGCCCAAGACTGCCGACACCTGCATCGGCGGCTAGAACTCGCGAGCAACTGAGGGAAGGGCCGGCTTCGCGCCGGCCCTTTTCTGTTTGCTGGCCAGACAGGCGTGGTGCGCGGCGCCGCGTGATAGCGCTCAGTCCGATTCATGGCTCCGCGTTCGATATCGCCGCAATCTTGGGCGACAACGCCTGAAGCACCTTCGCCCGGGTTAACGACCGGCAAAGGAAATTGCACCACGCCCTTCACCCGCCATTTACTGCCTTTCAATCTGTTTTGGCCGGTTAAGGCCAAGGCAACCTTAAGCCCATAGCGTCGAGCGATGTGCGGGCCGCGATGGCGCGGCGCGCCGGGGGCTGCAATGCGTTTTCGCTTCGACAATGCGCTGTTCACTCTCGCGCTCGTCTCAATCCCCGGGGCGGCGCAAGCCGACGACTGGATCGCCACGAAGCTGCGCGGCGCCGTCTACACCTTGCAGGACGGACAATGGACGCCGCTCCATCGGCAGGATGTCGTCTCGGACAACCGCTTCATTCGGACCGGCCCCGATGGCGCCGCGCAATTTACGCGCGACGCCGAAACCATCGATCTGGGCCCTAATACGCAAATCCAGATATTCGACCATTCCGGCAAGCGTTTCACCACGGTCAACGAGAGTTTCGGCGCCGTGGCAATCGAGGCAAACGTGCGCAACGTCAAGCATTTCGCCGTGCAGACGCCATTCATCGCCGCGGTGGTCAAAGGAACCAAATTTGCGGTCACATCGGGTCAGACCAATACGCAGGTCAACGTCACGCGCGGCCGCGTCGGCGTTGAGGACTTTCGCTCGCAGACATCCGTCGATGTGCTCGCCAATCAGCATGCGACCGCTGGCGTCAATCAAAATCTCACCGTAGCCGGCGCAGGCAAGCTGCAGCCGATCCGGGACAAGAGCGGCAAGATCGTTGCGGCGGCGAGCGCCCCGGCCGACGACAATCTTGTCGCGATCGCCGGCGCCTCTACAACGGCGTCTGCTTCGATCTCCGCAGTTGCAACATCAACGCAATCTCAGGGAAAGACGCCCGCCCCTAGCCCTAGCCCTAGCCCTTCGCCTTCACCCTCACCGTCGCCATCGCCGAGTCCCTCGCCGTCACCAGCGCCGAGTCCCTCACCGAGTCCCTCGCCGTCGCCGAGTCCCTCGCCTTCACCAGCGCCGAGTCCTTCGCCCTGGCCCGGAGGGGGGAACGGAAATCATTGGGGTTGGGGCAACGGACACGCATGGGGACATCAGCCGTATTAGCCGATCGGCTGTCCTGGGGAGCGAAAGCGTGAGGTTCAGGGAAGGCTGGCGATCAATGCTAGAGTCAATGAGGCCGCGCCTCCTCCCCGCGGCCACGATCGCGTTGCTGGTCGCCGCTGTGATCGTCGTAGCAACCTTGGGGCCGTTTAGGCCTTTCGATAACGCGCTCGCGGACTTGCGCTTCCGCCTGCTTTCGCATCCGCCGAGCGGCGATGTCGTGTTTGTCGAAATCGATGGCGCCAGTCTCCAGCGTATAGGCGTCTGGCCGTGGCCGCGCCGCATCCATGCCGAGACTCTCGATAGGCTGATGGCGATGGGCGCCGGGGAAGTCGTCTTCGATATCGACTTCAGCACCCGCTCGAACCCGCAGGACGATGCGTTGTTCGCCAGCGCGCTTGAGCGAGCCGGTGGTTTCGCCTCGCTCGCGGTGTTCAAGCAGCTCACCTCGCCCGCCGGCGGCTTCAATGTGCCGATCCCGGAATTCTCCAAAACCGCCAGTCTGGTCGCGGTGGACGTGCCGATCGGCGCGAACGGAATCGTCCGCAGTTACGAAAATCGCGTTGCGCTCGGTGGCGCGATCTATCCCGCCGTCGCCGCGGCGCTGGCGCCGAAACTGGACCGCAACGCCCCGCCGACTTTTGAGATCGATTTCGGCGTCGACATGACGGCGATCGACCGAATTTCCATCGGGGATCTCCTTTACGGTCAAGTCGATCCGGCGCGTCTCACTGGCAAGAAGGTTGTCATCGGCGCGAGCGCCGCGGAATTGCGCGATCTGTTTGTGGCCCCCCGCTTTGGCATTGTGCCGGGCGGAATGTTGCATATTCTTGCAACAGAATCGCTGTTGCAGGGCCGCGCGCTGCAGGACGCAGGCCCGGCGCCGATCGTCGCCACGATCCTGCTGTTCGGTCTGATCGCAACATTGTTGCGGGCAAAGCTGTCGCGGCCGTGGTTTGTCGCGGGCGTCGTCGCGGCGGGTCTCATGGTCGAAGCCGTCGCGCTGCTCATTCTCTGGCGCTACGGTCGCATGCTTGATACGGCGGCGCTGCATTTCAGTCTCGCCGTCTGCTTGGCCTGGGGTTTTGCGCTCGAAATCGGCGAGCGGCGTCAGGGCCAGGCGCTCGCCGCCAAAGAGCGCGATTCAATGCGCGCCGTGCTCGACCAGGTTGTCGCGGATAATTTTGACGGCATTCTCGTCATCAACGCGGATCGCATGATCGTTGCGGCCAGCCATCTGGCGGTGGATTTGCTTGGAACAGATCTGATCGGGCGCAGCGCGTCAGGAACGCTGCCTAGGGAAGTCGAGGCATCGATCGAGCAAGCATTCGGCCGACCCGACAGCGACGCACCCGCCGTCATTGGACGCGCGAGCATCATGAGCGAGGATTCGCTCCGGGCGATCGAGTACACATTCACGCTGTCGTTGGTCGCCGGCGCAGAGGCGGGCGACCCGCTGCAAAAAGTCGGCTGCCTCACCTTCCGCGACGTCACCGAACGCCACAAGTCGGAAGAGCGCCTCAACTATCTCGCGGCGCATGATCCGCTGACTGGAGCCTGGGCGCGCTCCACGCTGATCGACCATATCGAAAGCCTGCGCGAAGTCGATTGCGGCGTTACATTGCTGGTGATCGACCTCAAGCGCTTCAAGACCATCAACGAAACACTCGGACATACCTATGGCGACGAAGTGCTGCGCACGGCAGCGGCGCGCCTGCGGACGGCCGGCTTCAGCGCGCTGGCGCGGCTCGGCGGCGTCAGCTTCGCCGCGGTGCTGCCCGAAGCTTTGTCGAAGGAGGCGATCGAGGTCCGATGCGCCGATATTTTCGACCGATTATGCAAGCCTTATGTTCTCTATCGGCATCAGGCGATCGTCGGCGCCAGCATTGGCGCGACCACATCCGAATTGTCGCCCGGCGATCCGGCGCTGATGTTGAGCCATGCCGAAATCGCCAACTCGCAGGCCAAACCGATCATTGGCAATTCGCTCGCCATTTTCGATCCGGCGCATGACCGCAGGCTCAAGGACAAACGCGAGTTGGAGCTGGCGTTGCGTCAGGCCGTTTACGAGGAAGAACTCGAAGTCTATTACCAGCCGCAGGTGTCCCTCGACAGCGGCGCCATTATCGGCGCCGAAGCTCTGGTGCGCTGGAACCATCCCCAACGCGGGCCGATCTCACCCGAAATATTCATCGCCATCGCCGAGGAGACCGGACTCATCATCGAGCTTGGCCGCTGGGTGCTGCGCGCGGCGTGCCGCGAGGCGGCGGCATGGCCCGAGCATCTCAGGGTCGCCGCCAATGTCTCGCCGGTTCAATTCGAGTTGGCTGACGTCGTGGAGGACGTCCGCGAGGCGCTGGCGCAGTCCGGTCTGCCGGCGGGCCGGCTCGACATCGAGATCACCGAAGGAATTTTCGTATCCGGCTCCGCCCATATCCACAAAATGCTCGAGGGCGTGCGGGCGCTTGGCGTCGGCATTGCGCTCGACGATTTCGGCACCGGCTATTCGTCGCTCGGCTATGTCGGCCGATTGCCGGTCGACAAGATCAAGATCGATCAGTCGTTCGTGCGCAAATTGCCGCATGACCGGCAGGCCGTTGCGGTCATCCGAGCAATTCAGATGCTGGCGGAATCGCTGGACAAATCCGTCATCGTCGAAGGCGTCGAGAATGCCGAGCAGGCGATGATGCTGCGCCTGATGCGCTGCGGAGCCGCGCAGGGTTATTATTTCGGCCGGCCGCTCCGCGCCCGCGAGTTTGCCGCGCTGGTCAGCGATGCGCCAGCGATGAACCTGGCGGGCTGAACGGGAGCGGTCTGGCGGGTCGCCGACAATCAGCTGCGAAGGTACTTGATCAAGGCCGCGGCCCCCAGGATCAAAATGACCAGGACAAGCAGCGAAATCAGTCCGCCGCCCCACATCATCGAGCCGCCCCACATGCCATCCCAACTCATCATGTTGCATCCTCCTTGCGGTTAGCCGAGACGCGCGGAGCGCAAGCGCAGTGCGTTGCCGATGACGCTGACCGATGAAAGCGCCATGGCGGCGGCGGCGATGATCGGCGACAGCAGCAGGCCAAACACCGGATAAAGCACGCCGGCGGCGATCGGCACGCCAGCGGCGTTGTAAATGAAGGCGAAGAAGAGGTTTTGCCGGATATTGCGCATGGTCGCCTGCGACAGGCGTCGGGCCGTCACGATCCCCTGCAGGTCGCCCCTCAGCAACGTCACGCCGGCGCTTTGGATCGCGACGTCGGTTCCGGTTCCCATGGCAATGCCGACATCGGCGGCGGCAAGCGCGGGCGCGTCGTTCACGCCGTCCCCCGCCATCGCGACGACCCGCCCCTGCTGGCGAAGGCGCTCGACGACCTTGCCCTTGTCGCCGGGCAGAATTTCCGCCTCGACTTCGCCGATCTCGAGTTTGCGCGCGACCGCCGCGGCGGTCGTCCGGTTGTCACCGGTCAGCATGACGACGCGGATCCCCGCCTCGCGCAGAGACCGCACCGCCTCATACGTCGAAGCTTTGATCGGATCGGCGATCGCCAGCACGCCCGAAGCTTTCGCGTCGATCGCGACGAAGATCGCGGTTGCGCCTTCGCCGCGCAAATCCTCCGCGGCTCTTTCGAGCGGCGTGAGGTCGATCGCGCCGGCCGGCATCATCAGGCGATTGCCAATCACAATCCGCCGACCTTCGACGGTCCCCATGACGCCTTTGCCCGCGGGAGAATCGAAGTCCTGAACCGGCGCTAACCTCAGCCCGCGCTCGCTTGCCGCCTTCACGATTGCGGTAGCGAGCGGGTGTTCGCTGACCTGTTCGAGGCTGGCGGCCAGACGCAGCAGTTCGTCCTCGGCGATGCCGCCGAAGGTCCGGATCGCCACGAGCCTGGGCTTACCCTCGGTGAGGGTGCCGGTCTTGTCGATCACCAATGTGTCGACCTTTTCGAACCGCTCCAGAGCCTCGGCGTTCTTGATAAGAACGCCCGACTGCGCCCCACGCCCGACGCCGACCATGATCGACATTGGCGTGGCGAGCCCCAGCGCGCAGGGGCAGGCGATGATCAGCACCGACACGGCCGCCACCAGCCCGTAGGCAAATCGCGGCTCGGGGCCCCAGATCGACCACGCCGCGAACGCAATCAGCGCAATCGCGATGACGAGTGGCACGAACCATCCCGACACCTGGTCGGCCAGGCGCTGGATGGGCGCCCGGCTGCGTTGCGCCTCCCCGACCAGTTGCACGATTTGCGCCAGCATCGTGTCGCGGCCGACCTTGTCGGCGCGCATGACGAAGCTTCCGCTGCCGTTGATGGTTCCGCCAATGACTCTCGCGCCCACGGTTTTCGTGACCGGCATGGATTCGCCGGTGATCATGGATTCGTCGAGCGAACTGCGCCCCTCCAGCACTTCGCCGTCGACGGGCGCTTTCTCGCCGGGGCGCACGCGCAAACGATCGCCGACCGCGACAGCGTTGAGGCCGATTTCCTCTTCGCTGCCATCGGCGCGGACGCGGCGCGCGGTTTTCGGCGCCAGATCGAGCAGCGCGCGGATCGCGCCGCCGGTCTGTTCGCGCGCGCGCAGTTCGAGGACCTGGCCAAGCAGCACGAGGACGGTGATCGCCGCCGCCGCCTCGAAGTAGATCGCCACCGCCCCGTCCATGCCGCGGAAGGCCTGCGGGAACAAATCGGGCGCCACAGTCGCCACGACGCTGTAAACCCAGGCCACGCCCGTGCCCATCGCGATGAGCGTGAACATGTTCAGATTGCGGCTCTTGAGCGAAGCCCATCCCCGCTCGAAAAAAGGCTGTCCGGCCCAGAGAACGACCGGCGTCGCCAGCGCCAGTTGAATCCAGTTCGACGTTCGCTCCGCCAGCAGCCCATGCAATTTCGAGAGATGGCCGCCCATTTCCAGCGCCATCACGGGAACCGCGAGGACCAGCCCGATCCAGAAGCGCCGTGTCATGTCGATCAATTCGGCGTTGGGGCCGGAATCCGCCGTCACCGTCTCGGGTTCGAGGGCCATCCCGCAGATCGGGCAATTGCCAGGTCCCGCCTGCCGAATTTGCGGGTGCATCGGGCAGGTGTAGGTCGTTCCCGCCGGCGAAGGTTTCGGCTGCGGCGCCGCGTTCAGCTCCGGCTTGGCATATCGGTTGGGGTCGGCGACAAATTTCTCGCGGCAACCGTTGCAGCAGAAATAATAGGATGCGCCAGCGTATTCCGCGGTGTGCTTCGTCTTGGCGGGATCGACCGCCATGCCGCAAACAGGGTCACGCACGCAGCCCTCGGCGGGGGTAGCGCGCGAACGATGGGCGTCAGACGGCATGCTTTGAGTGTCCATGAGCGGGACCTGCCTGTGCGCTTGAAGCGCTTCGCCGGCCTTGATGAGGGTCAAGGACTTGCACGCAACAATATAGGCGCGAACGGGCGCAGCGTCAGATTGTTGTCCGGAGGTTCTTACCTGGCCCTGCGCTTCTCGCGTGGCGCCCGCGCCTCAGCGCGCCTGAAGCCGCGCGCTTTCGAGCGTGATGCCGGTCAATCGCGTGGACCAGACATCTCCCGGCGTCATCGGGAAGGCGCGGGTCAGCGTGCCCGTGGTGACGATCTCGCCCGCCGCCAGCGGTGGGTTATCGTGATCCGTAGCCAGCAGCCTGACGAGATGGCCCAGGGCGAAGACCGGTCCGTCGAGCACATTGGCGGCCCGGCCGTGATCGGCGAGAGCGCCATTACGGAAAAGGTCGATCTCGAAGCGCGTCAACGCGCGCTCCCACTCCAACGGCTTCTCGGCGAGCGAGTGGCGCGGTCCGATCCACAGCCCGCCATGCAGGCCAAAGGCGGCCACCGTGTCGGCGGCGAGGAACGACCAGTTCGGAAAGATCGACTGCACGATCTCAAAACCATGCGCGACCCAGCCGATGCAGCCGATCAGCGCCTGGGCGTCCATATCGGGCTCGGGCGGCGCGCGAAGACCGAACACTATCTCCGGCTCGATGCGCGGCTCGGCGAAGTCTTTGAGCGAAACTTCCACGTCGCCGGGCAGCTCGTGCACCGTCGAATCGTACATATAGCCCCAGATCGGCGCATGGACACTGTATTCGGCCCAGATCGTCCGGTTGGTGAAGCCTATTTTTCGGCCAACGACGCGTTCGCCCCGCGACTCGCGCAGCCGCCGGATCGCGGCCGTCACTTGATACGCCTCAGCCAGCCCGAAACCCGGCGCGCGCGATGTGAACAGCGTTGTCTGGCGCCCGGTCCCGAGGAGGGCGCAGGCCTCCTCGGCGATGGGTTGCGAGTCAATGGTGTTACGCGAGACGTTCTGCATGGCGCCCACAAGTCTATCCCGACGGCGTAAGGGGTCAATACGCGCAAGCCATCGTCCTGTCCGGGTTCAAAGGGCCGTATGATGTGAACCCAGACAGCTGCTGGCCCTTGCGCCGACAATGCTCTAGCATTGCGGTGACATTCACGCGCGGCGGCAATCGGCCGCCACGCCCCGTACCCGCCACCAACCCCCGGAGACGCCCATGCCGCAAGCTCTTGCGGAAACGAAGCGGCGCTTCCAGTGCGTGCTCATCAAGCCGTCGCACTATGACGACGATGGCTATGTGATCCGCTGGCGCCGTTCGATGATTCCGTCGAACTCGCTCGCCGCGGTTTACGCCATCGCCGCCGATTGCGCTGAACGCAACGCGCTCGGCGAGGATGTCGCGATCGATATCGAAGTGATCGACGAGACCAACACGCGCGTCGACGCGCCCGCGATCATCGCCCGCCTCAGCGCGCATGGCGGCTTTGGGGTGATCGGCCTCGTCGGCGTGCAGACCAACCAATATCCGCGCGCTCTCGACATCGCGCGCCCGCTGCGCGCCGCCGGACTGCAGGTCGTGATGGGCGGCTTTCACATCTCGGGATGTCTGGCGATGCTCGATGGCAAGGCGGTCGATCTCGACGCCTGCCGCGACATGGGCGTTGCGATGTTCGCCGGCGAGGCGGAGGGTCGCCTCGACGAGGTTTTGCGCGACGCCGCCGCCGGGCGGCTGAAACCGCTTTACAACTACATGGACGATCTGCCGGGCATTTCTGGAACGCCGGTGCCGTTTCTGCCGAAGCGTCTCGTGTCCCGAACGCTCGGCCTCAGTTCGAGTTTCGATGCGGGGCGCGGCTGTCCCTATCAATGCTCGTTCTGCACGATCATCAATGTGCAGGGGCGCAAGTCGCGGTTTCGTTCGGCCGACGATGTCGAAAAACTGGTGCGGCTGAACTGGGCGCAGGGCGTCCACAAATTCTTCATCACCGATGATAATTTCGCCCGCAACCGCGATTGGGAAGCGATCCTCGACCGGCTGATCGAACTGCGCGAAGAGCACGGCATCCCGCTCGGGCTGATGATTCAGGTCGACACGCTCTGCCACAAGATCAAAGGGTTCATCGAGAAGTGCAAGCGGGCGGGCGTGACGCGGGTTTTCATCGGGCTGGAGAACGTCAATCCCGAAAATCTGGCGGGGGCGAAGAAGCGCCAGAACAAGATCACCGAATATCGCACGATGCTGCTCGCCTGGAAGGCGCAAGGGATCATCACCATCGCCGGCTATATCCTGGGCTTTCCCGCCGATACGCCGCAGACGATCCGCCGCGACATCGCGATCATCCAGCACGAATTGCCGATCGACATCGTCGAATTCTTCTGCCTGACGCCGCTGCCCGGATCGGAGGATCATCAGGTCCTGTGGAAGGACGGCACCGCGATGGACGCCGATCTCAACACCTACGATGTCGAGCATGTCTGCGCCGCGCATCCGCGCATGAGCAAGCCGGAATGGGAGTCGATCTATCGGGAGGCGTGGGCGCTTTACTATACGCCGGCGCATATGAAGACGCTGCTGCGCCGCGCGGCCGCGACCGGCGTGCCGATGGGCAGTCTGATAAAAATGCTGATCACCTTCTCGCTGACGGTCCGGCTGGAGAACGTGCATCCCCTGCAAAGCGGGCTGCTGCGGATGAAGCATCGGAGCGAACGTCGACCGGGGCTGCCGCGCGAGAGCGGCTGGATCTTCTGGCCGCGACTGGTCGGGGAAACTATCGGCAAGCACGCGGTCCTCGCCGTCGCGGCCGCGCGGCTGATGCTGGCGAGACTGGCGATCGCGCGCGATCCCGCCTTCGCCGACTATATGGACACGGCGCTGACGCCGGTGCGCGACGACGATGACGCGACGCTCGATCTGCTCACCAAAACCACCGGCGGCCTGGCCGCGGTGGCGCGGCTCAAACGCGTGGCGGCGGTGACGCACTAGATTCCTTCCCGCTGTACGACAACACAAAGGCATTGACATAAGTATTTTTTCCTGCATACTTAGGTCTATGCCTAAGTCTAACGCCCGCCTCGATCGCGTCTTTCAAGCCCTCGCCGACCCCACCCGGCGAGCGGTGTTGGAGCAGCTTGGCGCAGGGCCGAGGCCGATGAGCGAGCTGGCGCGGCCGTTCAAAATGGCGCTCCCCTCGTTCGCGCAACATCTCGATGTGCTCGAGAACTGCGGGTTGGTTCGCTCGCGCAAGTCGGGACGCGTGCGCACTTACCAGCTTGCGCCGCAGGCCATGAAGCCGGCCGAGCACTGGCTCGTCGCACAGCGCGCGCTGTGGGAGCGGCGGCTCGATTCTCTCGACGATTTTCTCAGGGCCGAAAAGGAGTCCAAGCGATGAAAGCATCCACCGCGCGCATCGACCCAAAGCTCGACCTCGTGCTGGAACGCGTCGTCGACGTGCCGCGCGAGATGGTGTGGCGCGCGTGGACGACGCCCGAACAGCTGAAGAAATGGTTCACGCCGGACCCTTGGCGGACGGTGGAGTGCACCGTCGATCTGCGTCCCGGCGGCGCGTTCCACTTCGTCATGCGCTCGCCCGAGGGCAAGGACTTCCCCAACACCGGTTGTTTTCTCGAGATCGTCGAGAACGAGAAACTCGTCTGGACGAATGTTCTCGCGCCGGGCTTTCGCCCCGCCGATTCCGCTTTCATCGATCTGCCGTTCACCGCGATCATCGCGCTCGAGCCGCACGGCGCCGGCACGAAATACACCGCCACGGCGCTGCATCGCGACGAGGACGGCCGCGGAAAGCATGAGCAAATGGGCTTCCACGACGGCTGGGGCAAAGCGCTCGATCAGCTCGTCGCGGTGATCAAGGACATGCGGTAGGAACCGCTGTCATTCCCGCGCAAGCGGGAATCCAGAGCAACATGCACCGCGCGTGGCCAAGTCTGGGTCCCCGCGTTCGCGGGTATGACAGGAGCGGCTATCTCAATGCCGCAACCAGACGCGAAAAGTCCTCGGGCAGCGGGCTCTCGAACATCAGTTCCTCGCCTGTGACCGGATGCTCAAAGCCGAGCGCGGCCGCGTGCAGCGCCTGGCGCCCGAGATCGCGCAGCGCCGCCTGCGCCGGCTCGCTCAGGCGCGCCGCCTTGGTCTTGAAACCCGCGCCATAGACGGCATCGCCGAGCAGGGGATGGCCGATGTGGGCGAGGTGGACGCGGATCTGGTGCGTTCGGCCAGTCTCGAGCCGGCACGCGATGAGGCTGACCGGCCCCAGCGCCTCGACGAGCCGCCAATGCGTCACGGCGTGGCGCCCGCGCGCCGCATCGACGACCGCCATTTTCTCTCGGGATTGCGGATGGCGGCCGAGCGGCGCGTCGATCGTTCCGGCGGGCGCGGGTATCGCGCTCCAGACCAGCGCGCGATATTCGCGCACCAGCGATCCCGTGCGGCCGTGGTCGGCGAACAGCGCGCTCAAGCCCTGATGCGCAGCGTCGGTTTTCGCCACCACAAGCAGCCCGGACGTGTCCTTGTCGAGCCGGTGCACGATGCCCGGCCGCTTGACGCCGCCGATGCCAGAAAGGCTCGCGCCGCAATGCGCGATCAGCGCGTTGACCAGCGTGCCGCCGGCGTGGCCGGGCGCGGGATGCACGACGAGACCGGCCGGCTTGTCGAGCACGAGCAGATGCGCGTCCTCGTAAACGATGGTCAGCGGCAGGTCCTCGCCGAGCAGACTTAAATCTTCAGCCTGCGGGACATCGACCTCGATCCGCATGCCCTCCGCGAGCTTTGTCGCGGGGTCGCGCGTGACCGTGGCGTCGAGGACGACGCGGCCGGATTCGATGAGCCCCTTCAGCCGCGTGCGCGACAGGGCGAGGCCGCGTTCCAGGGCGGCGCGGCCGAGCCAGCGGTCGAGCCGCTCTCCCGCGTCATCGGCGCTGGCGATAAAGACGATCAGTCCCGCTGCGGCGGCGAGCGGCGCGGCGGCCTTCTTTGGCGGCGCTTCATGCGAAGGCTCGGCTTGCAGACTCCAGGCGCGCTGTTTGGCTTTGGAGTTCACGGTGTCCTAGTGCCGCCGCCGCGCGCGCGTTCCCGTCACGGTCGAGGGCGGCGCCACGAGCGGCCCCAACGCCTCGACGACCTCGGCCAGCGTGGGGGGGTTGCCGGCCTGATGAGCATCGAGCGATTTGCGCATCGCGGCGAGATGCGCGGGCTTTGAGCCGCAGCAGCCGCCGATGATGCGCGCGCCCGCGTCGATCGCCAGACTCGTATATTTTGCCATCAGTTCCGGCGTGCCGGAATAGTGGATGTGCGCGCCATGCCATTGCGGGATGCCGGCATTGGCCTTGGCGATAACAATCGCCTCCGGCCGCGCCTGCGTCATCGCCAGCACCGACATCAGCAGGTCCGACGCGCCGACGCCGCAGTTGGCGCCGAACGCCAGCGGCGACGGATCGAACGAGGCGACCAGTTCGGCCAAAGCTTCGGGCGCGACGCCCATCATGGTCTTGCCCGCCGTGTCGAAACTCGCGGTGACCGTATAGGGCATGCCGAGCGAGCCGGCGGCGCGCGCCGCGGCGCGTATCTCCTCGGGCGCCGACATCGTCTCGATCCAGACGACGTCAGCGCCGCCCTCTTTTAGCCCCTCGATCTGCTCGACGAAGACAGCGAACGCCTCGTCCTCGGTCAGCGGCCCCAGCGGCGCTAAAAGATCGCCGGTTGGGCCGACCGAGCCGGCGACGACGACAGGCCGCCCCGCCTTGTCGGCGACGGCGCGCGCGTTTTGCGCCGCCAGCCGGTTGAGCTCGCGCGTGCGGCCCTCAAGATTGTGCAACATCAGCCGGCGCCGGTTGCCGCCGAATGAATTGGTCAGGATGATATCCGCGCCGGCATCGACAAAGCTTTGATGCAGCGCCTGGATGCGGTCGGGATGCGTGTCGTTCCAAAGCTCGGGATTGTCGCCCGATGTGAGGCCGACCTCGAACAGATTGGTGCCGGTCGCGCCATCCGCGAGGAGCGGGCGGCCTTGGGCGAGTAGGATTTGCAGCATGGGGGTCTCGGGCCGGGGAAAAGGGAGGCTTGACTTAAGCGGGCGGCCGGGCCAGCGCAAGGCGCATGCGGCTCTTGTCCGTGCGGAGTCGAAGGCTCCCGGATTCATCCTTTCCACGTCCGTATGCCGCATCGGCTCGACCCAGTTCGGCGGTGGGACCGCGAAGGAGTCCACCGCCGCCGGGTGCGCCTCAATGCGTCAGGCCTCCCTTCGGCGGCGCCGGCGCCTGCAAAAGCCCGACGCCGCGTCGTCGGGGGCGCTATTTCTTGCTCATCGCGACGACGGTTGACTTCTTGTGGACGGCTTTGGCAGGCAAGGCGCCGGAGCCATAGTAGTTCGGACTGCCCGGACGCTCGCCGATGTCCTCCGCGGTCGCCAATTCGGCTGGCATGGCCGCTTCCGACGCTGCAGCCCCGCTGTTGCCAAAATAGGCTGCACTTCCCGGCCGCTCGCCAACGGGTTCCGGCGCGGCGGCGTCGGGCGACCCCGGGCGCGCCGACTCGGCAAGCGAGGGCTGGCGGCCCCAATAACCCGGTCCGCCGGGCGCCTCGCCGATTGGCGAACCGCCGCTGTGATCCGGCTCGCCGAATTGCTCCTTAATGGCAACAGCGTCCGTCTCGCCCCATTCCTCGGCCGCCTCCTGGCCGCCATAATAGCCCGCACCGCCAGCGGGCTCGCCGACCGGGGCTGGATGCGTTGACGGGCGCGCCATCCCATGGCTGGCAAACCCTTGCTGTGCGTATGTTTGATTGGTCATATTCGACTCCTTGATAGCTAGTCGCGAACCACGAACGGCGCCGGAAGCGACCCGGGGCCGAGGAAGCAATTTCTGTCACCAGACCGTCGACTGCAGCAGGAACGGCCCGTTCCAATGGAATGCCGGCCCCGAGTCGCGCCAGAAGAAATAGAGCTGCTGGCCAACCCGGCACACAACTTCCAGATTGCCGGGGTGGCCGAAGTTGCTTTCGATCATCGTGACCTCCGCGACTGCGCCGAGCGAACCGCCGAAGAACGTCGGACCGCTCCAGGGCAACGCCGGCGAATCGTTGTTGCGCCAGAAGTGGATCAAGCCGCCGTTCACGGATGGAACAACCATCTCGAAATTGCCCTTCGTCCCAAAGCGGCTCTGGATCAGCACCGGATCGCCCGCGACGCCGTTTTGCAACGGGAACGGCCCGTTCCAGTGGAACGCAGGCCCGGAGTCGCGCCAGAAGAAATAAAGCTGCTGCCCGACCCGGCAGACAAGCTCCAGATTGCCCGGGCTGCTGAAGTTGCTTTCGATCATTGTGACCGCGTTGACCTTGCGGAGCGAACCGCCGAACGCGGTCGGGCCGCTCCACGGCAAACTCGGGATGTCGTTATTGCGCCAGTAGTGGACCAGCCCGCCCGTCGCCGAAGGGACAACCATTTCAAAATTGCCCTTCGTCCCAAAGCGGCTCTGGATCAGGACGGGATTGCCCGCTGCGCCGTTCTCGATTGGAAACGGTCCGTTCCAGTGGAACGCGGGCCCGGAATCGCGCCAGAAAAAGTCGAGCTGCGATCCCTTCCGGCAGACCAGCTCCAGATTGCCGGGACTGCTAAAGTTGCTCTCGATCATCGTCACGGCGTCGACCGCGCCGAGCGAGCCGCCGAAAAATATCGGCCCGCTCCAGGGAAGGAACGTATTGTCGTCGTTGCGCCAGAAGTGGGCCAGCCCGCCGGCGGCCAGAGGGCTGACCAATTCAAAATTGCCCTGCTTGCCAAAACGGCTCTGGATGAGAACCGGGTTACCGCTGACCGGAGGAAACGAATGGAAGATCGGGATCACGCAACGATTGTCGGCCTCCGACCAATAGGCCTCCTGCGCCGCGCCGTTGACGGTCGTCCAGGTGTTGTTGCAGACGTCGCCGATCTCCTCATTCTTGTCCGAACCGACATCAACGAGGATGCCCGACCCCAGATCGGGATCGGAGAAGGCCTCGCTGAGCTCATGCGAAATCACTTTCGGGATCGAGTTGCCGCCGGTCAGCGTGCCGTCGTTGGTGATCCACGCCCAATATGCGCGGGCGCCGTTAAAATCGAAAAATTGATGCTGGCCGACGTACGGGGTGTCACCGGATGAATGACCCGTTGGCATCAGCACACAATAGACGCGGTCGACGCCATTGGCCGGCGCGGGGACTACGCCCGCATTGATTTGCGCTTCGATCATCGCCTGAATCTCAGGATCGGTGAAGGTCGCCGGCGGATCGGACGAAGCAATCGTCACGGTCTTTTCGAGCGCCATCGGGCCAATGCCGCGATACTGCGAAAGCTGGGTGCCCCAAGGGCCAGAAATCAGATTGCCGATGGCGCCGGTGAAAGCGGCCTGGCTGGGATTGGTCGCCGGGTTGGTCCAGGCGGCGCCCCAAAACATTAGGATCACGCGAGGATGGTGAAGAATGCGCCCGCCATTGTCGTGAAAGGCGGTGACGCCGCCATCGCCAGTTTGAACCAGTCCATCGGCTCGGGTCGCGGTGCGGCGCCTCACGCCGCCGTGCGCCTCGGTGGAGGGCCTGGCGAGAGGAGCGCGCTTGAGAGCTCTGACTGCGTCGTGCGGCATGATGATCTCCTTGGTTTTAAGGGCGAGCGCATCGCGAGGCTCAGCCCGATTGCGTCCGCCATAATCGCATCGCGCAAGCACTGGGCGAAGCGACCAGAACAATGGCGGCGCGCCGGAATTCGCGCATCGTCCAAATGGATGAGATCGATGAAAAACACTCTCGGCCCGAACGCGGCGCAATTGCATGCCTGCGTCAACGAGCACCGCGACGGCGCGAGGGGCGGCGGGCGGCGCAGCCCCCCTCGCCTCACTCCGCGGCCATCGGCCCCAGTTGTGCCGGCCGCGCGGTTTTCGGCAGCGTGCGGTGCACGAAATAGGTGGGATCGCGAAGTTGTCTGGCTAAGGTCGGGACGATCTCGCGATAGGCCTCAAGGAAGCCGGAATACGGGGTCGGGCAATCCGGCATCATGATCCGATGCAGCTCGGGCAGCGCGTGATAGGGCACCATGGGGAACATGTGATGCTCCACATGGTAGTTCATGTTCCAGTAAACAAAGCGGCTGAACGGGTTCATGTAGACCGTGCGGGAATTGAGCCGATGGTCGAGCACGTCATCGGCGAGGCCGACGTGCTGCGTCAGGCCGGTCAGCACGTGATGCCACGCCCCATAAAGTCGGGGAAGGCCGATCAGCATCAGCGGCAGGATCGAATGGAGCCAGAAGCAGGCAAGAAGCGTCGCCGCATAGATCGCCAGCCATATCCGGGCGACGCCGACCGCCTTGCCCCACTCGTTCTCGGGGATAAAGTCCTTCTCGGCGGCGTTCAGTTGCCCGAAGGCATAGCGGACCATCGCGGCCATCGCCTGCGGCGCATCGAGAATCCCGAAGAAGTTCAGGCCGACTTTTATCAGGTCGGGCGGACGCATGGCGATAATTTCGGGATCGCGGCCAATGATGATCGTATCGGTATGATGGCGCGAATGGCTCCAGCGCCACACAACCGGATTGCGCATCATGAAGAAGCAGGCGAGCTGATAGACCGCATCGTTTTTCCACTGCGTCTTGAACGCCGTGCCATGGCCGCACTCATGCCAGCGGCTGTCGCCGCCCGACCCGTAAAGAACGCCGTAAATCAGGAAGAAGGGAACGCAGATCCAGCTCCCCCAGAAATACGCGCCAAGGCCGCCTGTCAGGATCATTGCGCCGATCCATATCAGCGTGTCGCGGGTCGCCGGCTCGTCGGACCGCTTCATCAACTCCTTCATCTGCACGCGCGGGATGTCGGTCCGGTACCATTGTGCATTGGCGAGTCCGACCGCGACCGCCCTGGCGTTCTCCGGCCCGCTCAGCGAATAGTCGCGCTTCTTGAATTCAACCGCCATTCCCGCCTCCATCAAGCGCATCGCAGTTTACGCCGATCCGTCCTCGCTCACAATCAGGTTCGGATGACATGATCCGTCACCTCCTCGATCGTCGTGTCCTTCTTGGCGGCTTCGAAGACCTTGGCGCCGTGGCTCATGACCACAAACCGATCGCACACCATAAACGCGTGATAAAGATTATGCGTCACCAGCACGCTCGAAGTGCCGTCATTCTTGAGGTCCCGCACATAGCCCAGAAGATGCTCGGTTTCCCGCACTGATAGCGCCGACGTCGGTTCGTCGAGCAGCAGGATATTACGCTTGAAATAGACAGCGCGGGCGATCGCGACCGCCTGCTTCTGGCCGCCGGAGAGGAAACCAACCTCCTTGCGCGGATCGTCGATGCCGGAGATCTGCACCGCTCCGCCCAGGACCTCCACGGTGACCTCCTGCATCCTGCGATGGTTCATGAAACCGAATCGGTTGACGATCTCACGGCCCATGAAAATGTTGCGGGTGATCGACAGGGAATCGACCAGGGCGATGTCCTGATAGATCGTCTCGATGCCAGCCGCTTCGCTGTCGGCCCGGGAATTAAAGGCGACGGGCTTGTCGCCGACGTAAAGCTGGCCCGAGGTCGGCGGGTTGATGCCGGAGATCATCTTGACCAGCGTCGACTTGCCCGCGCCGTTGTCGCCGAGCAGACCGACAACTTCCGACGGGCCGATATGGAAGTTCATGTTGTCGAGCGCGACGAAGGAGCCGTAGCGCTTGCAAATGTTGCGCGCCGCGAACAGCGGCTTGCCCGTCGGGGCGAGGCCGGCGATCGGCGCGTCGACCGGCACATGTAACTCGCCTGCGGCGCTTTGCGGGTCATTCTGCATCGCCATCTCCTCAGGCTCGCGTTTGGCGAATGGCGGTGTTCATGACGACCGCGATCACGATCAGCATCCCGACGAAGCCGTCGAAGTAGTAGGCCGGCGCGCGAATGAGCAGGAGAACATCCTGAATGGTATAAACCAGCGCCGTGCCCAGCACGACCCCGAGAACGGAGCCGCGACCGCCGGTCAGCGCCGCGCCGCCGATCACGCAGGCCGCGATGGACTGGAGTTCCATGCCGAGGCCGCCGCCCGGCTGGATTGATCCAACCCGCGTGGCGGCCATGACGCCGGAAAACGCCGCCATCGCGCCGGCGATCGCGAAGGCGATCGTCTTGGTGCGGTTCGGATTGATGCCGATCGCCACGGCCGCGTTGCGATTGCCCCCGACCGCGTAGAAATGGTTGCCGAGCTTGTGGTGATGCAGCAGGAAATAGAAAATCACGCTCATGATCGCAAACCAGACGATCGAGGCGTGAACGAATCCGACCTGGCCATCGAACATCGTGGCGAACGGTTCCGACGGTTTGAAACGTAGCGCGACGGCGCCGTGGTAGAAGAGCGTCGCGCTCTTCCAGAACAGCATGCCTCCCAGCGTGGCGATGAACGACGGGATGGCGAAGCGAAGCGTGATGAAGGCGTGGAACGAGCCGATCAAGGCGCCCAGCACGAGGACCAAAAGGAAGGCGGCGTAAGGCGCCCAGGCGCTCACATTGTCGGCGCTAATGTCGCCGCCCCAGGCGTTGCTCAACGTTGCGCAGACGATCGACAGAAAGGAATAGAGCGCGCCGACCGACAGATCGTATTCGCCGGCGATCATCAGGACACTGACGCCGAGCGCCATGATGCCCAGCGGCGCGATCGCCTTCAGGGTGACAGCGATATTGGCCTCCGAGAGATAGCGAAAGGAGTCCGGCCAGGCGAGAGCGAAGGCGACGCAGACGGACTGCGCGACGACGAACATCACGGCGATGCCGCCTTCGGGGCGCGTGCGGATCCAGTCCATGAATTTGACCAACAACGGCCGGCGGTCCCGATCGGCGATCGCCTGGCGAATGTGATCGGATTGGCTGACGCTCATTGATCGACTCCCGCCGCGCCGCGCGGCCCGCCCCCTAGAGATCGCGGGCGCGCTCCCGGCGGGAACGCGCCTCGCGACTTAAAACGGCTTCAGCGAACCGGACCCGCCCACTTCGCCGCGAACTGGTAGTTGGTCTTGTCGACAAGGCCAGCCCCGCCGGTGTCCATCTCCGAGGGATAGAGGCCGTATTTGAGGTTCAGCGCCAACTGCGTCACGGCGTAAAAGCCCTGCGAATAAGGCTGCTGATCGACAGCGGCGATGAGTTCGCCGTTCTTGATGTTGTCGAGAATCTCTTTCGAGATGTCGAAGCCGGCAGCCGGGATTTTCAGCTTGGCGTCCTTCATCGACTGGACTGCCTGGCTTGTCGGGGTCTGACCAAGGCCGATGACCGCCGCGGTATCCGGGTGGCCGATGAGATATTGCGTCATCTTGTTGAGCGCCTCGGCGTGGTCGTTGCCAGTGCCAAGCACTTCGCTGGTCGCGCCTATTTCGGCGAGCGCCTTCTGCACGCCTTCATGGCGCTGCACAGCGTAAGTGGCGGTCGGCGCTTCGACCGGCGTGAACACCTTGTCGCCCTTCTTCAGGTGGGCTTCGGCGATGACGCGCTTGCCGAGGACATAGCCCGCGGCGATGAAATTCTGGCCCATGAACGCCATGCGGCAGGTGGAGCCCGGCGCGCCGTGACGGCTGTCGTCGATGTTGAAGGTGACGATCGGGATGCCCGCCTTCATCGCCTTGCAGGCGGTTTCGACATAGGCGTTGTCGTCGGCGATATTGATGGCGATGCCGTTCACCTTGTTGGCGATGCCGGTTTCGAAGATCGTCTTCTGCTTGTTGGCGTCTTCCTCGCCGAACTGAACGTCGATGTTGACGCCCTGCTGGGCGGCAGCGTCCTTGGCGCCGTTGACCACCGCCTCGAAGAAAGCGTTCGACGACTGCGACCACGGAATGAACAGGATGTTGATCTTGTTCCATTCCGCCATATGGTCTTTATCCGCAGCGAACGCGCCGGCGGTGAGCGAAAGCGCCAGGGCCGACGAAACGGCTGCGCTGGTCACAAGTCTCCTGAGAAGTTTCATTAGGTTTCCTCCATAGCGCGGCCGGTTTGTCTTCTGGCCGTCTTGCCCGCCGCCGGCAAAGCCAGATTGCAGACTTCGTTCACCCAGGATCACAGCGCGTCCCTGGATCGGGCGACTACGAGGCGCTCGGGTCCTTGGAAGCCCCGGTCAATTGGGGCTTTGCGCTTGTGCCAACTGGGCGCGCGAACGGTGAACGGCGCCCAGCGGCAAATCGATTGGTATTAGACTTCGGAACAAGTTTCAAGCAAAAATTTCATTTTCATTCCAAAATGGAACAAACATTCCATATTAGCCTTTCATCGCAAGGAGCGAAGCGACCGTGGAGCGTCGCCGCGCTGTCGTGGACGGCGCGACGTGAGGATTGGCGCGATCGGCGATGATTGTGCTCCCGCCACATCGAGCGCTTAACTAGTCATTTGTCGCTGCGATTCGCCGGGAGGGCGAGGCCGGATGGACGACAGTACACTTATTCTCCTCGGCCTGATCTGCGTCGCCGCCGCGCTACTTGGCCCCATCGGCTTTTTCATGACGCTTGGGGTGCGCACGCGGTTGAAGCGCGTGGAAGCCCAACTGGCGGCCCTCGCGGCGCAAACGCGTCCCGTTGAAGCGATGCGGAGCGAACCTCTCGCGAGCGATGTCGATCAAGCGCCGTTCACAGCGCCCGACGAATCCGATCTGGCCGATGCAGCCAACGCGCCCCAGCCGGCTACGCCGGAGCCAAAACTCGCCGAGCCCACGCCCGCCCTCATGCGCGAAGTCCCGCCGCTTTCGACGCCCGCGCCGGAGATTGCCCCGGGCCAGATGCGGGAGGCCCGCAAAGTCGGCATCGAGGAACGGCTGGGCGCCCATTGGGCGGTCATTGTCGGCGGGATCGCTCTGGCGCTGGGGGCGCTGCTGCTGGTCAAATATTCGATTGATCAGGGCTTCTTTGGTCCGTCGCTGCGCGTTGCCGGCGGCCTGCTGCTCGGCGTCGTGCTGGTTGCGGCGGGCGAATATCTTCGCCGCAAAGGGCCGCTCGAAAGCGCAGCGCGCGAAGCCATCCCGATTCCCGCAGTGCTCACCGGCGCCGGCACAGTGGCGGCGTTCGGCTCGCTCTATGCGGCTCATGCGCTCTACGGCTTTATCGGCCCCGGCGCCGCCTTCACGCTCATGGGAGCCGTTGGCATCGCCACAATGTTCGCCGCCGCGCTGCACGGCCCGGCGCTCGCGGGCCTCGGCCTGGTCGGCGCGCTGGGCGCGCCTTTGCTGGTGACCTCGGCCGAGCCGAATCCCTGGCCTGTCGTGCTGTTCGTGGCAATCGTCAGCGCCGCCGCCTACGGATTGGCGCGGCTGCGTCGCTGGCTGCGGCTGGCGATCGCCGCGGCGACTGGCGCAGCGCTCTGGCAGGGATTGCTGCTGACCAATCTGCACGGGGTCAACGGCATCGACTTCACGCTGGCGAGCCTCGTCCATCTCGCGATCGAAATCGCGCTCGTCATCGCCGCCTTTGCGATCGCGCCGCATTTTGCCGTCGCGGCCGGCGAGCAACGCACGGACCGGATCGCGTCGGCGGCGATGCTCGCCTGCGCAGCGGTGGCGGGCCTGGTCCTCAGCGCTGTCGCTCTCGATAGCGGATCGGGCCCCGCATGGATCGGGACTGCGGGGCTGGTCGGCGCGATGCTGGCGCTGACCGGGGTGCGGTTACCCGCCGTGGCGAGCGCCAGCGCTGGCGCCGGAATCGTCGTCCTCGCGGCTCTGGCCAGCTGGGGCTCGAGTTCGGGATTGATCGCCGTTCCCTACGATTTCTTCGAGAAATGGCCGGACTCGGAGAGCGCGCGTCTGTTCGTCAGCTTCGGCCTGTCGACTTCGCTGGCGCTCGGCGCCCTGTGTATGTGGCGGCTGCTCGAGCCCTCGCCGCTATCGCCGATTAAAGCGGCGATCTACGCCGGCGCCGGCGTCCTGACGCCGCTCGGCGCGGTATCGCTGCTCTATCTCAGGGTCGCCAATCTGCAAACCAGCTCGGCCTTCGCCGCGACGGCCGGCGGCATAGCTGCGGCGATGGCGGTCGGCGCCGCGATTTTCAAGCAGCGCCGGACAGACAACGCGGCGCCGGCGATTGCGCTGGGTCTTGGCGCGCTGGCGGCCGGCGCGATCGCCGCGCTGTCGCTGGCGCTGGTTTTCGAATTGTCCGAGGGAACGCTGACGGTCGCGCTGGCGCTCGCAGCATTCGGCTCGGCGTTGGTCGATGAACGGCTCGACATTCCCGCCTTGCGCTGGTGCGTCATGGCGCTCGGCCTCGCGGTCGCGGCGCGGTTTCTCTACGAGCCTCGCATCGTCGGCGACGCGCTCGGCAAGACGCTTCTCTTCAATTGGCTGCTGTTTGGCTATGGCGCGCCCGCGCTTGCCTTCGGCCTCGCTGCGCGGCTGATGCGGCGCTCGGCCGAGGACGCGCCGGTGCGGACGGCGCAGGCCCTGGCGATTCTTTGCAGCGCGCTGCTGCTGACGTTCGAGATTCGCCACGCGCTGAATAGCGGCGATCCATTCGCCCGCACAAGCGGTCTGGTCGAGCAGGGTCTGCTTGCGGTTGTGGGCATCCTGTTTTCGCTGGTGCTGATGGAGCTGGACACAAGGCGCGCCAATCCGCTGTATCGCTATGCCGCGCTGGGTTTTGGCGCGCTGGCGCTGATTCAAGCGCTTGCCGGCCTGCTGTTCGCGCAAAACCCCTTGCTTTCACGCGAGCCCATCGAAGGCGGGAGCATCTTCAACGGCCTTATTCCCGGTTATGCCCTGCCCGCGCTCGCGGCTCTCATCCTTGCACATCGGGCGCGCGGGCGCTGGCCGGAATGGCGGCCCCCCGCCGCGATGATCGCCGGGATGATCCTGCTGTTCGCCTGGCTCAATCTGGAGCTGCGCCGGCTGTTTCAGGGTGGCCCGTTCATCGGCCTGTTCGCGCCGACAAGCGATGGCGAATATTATGCCTATTCCGCTCTCTGGCTGACGCTTGGCATTCTGCTTCTCGCCTATGGCATTCTCGCCGCATCGAAGCTGGCGCGGCTCGCCTCGGCGGCGGTGGTGTCGCTGACGGTGATGAAAGTGTTCCTGCTCGATCTTTCCGGCCTCGAAGGCGCATTGCGGGCGTTCTCGTTCCTTGGCCTCGGCGCCGCGCTGATCGGGATTGGGATGGTGTACCAGAGGCTCGTGTTCGCCCGGCGCCCGGTTGGGTAACGGGAACTCAGCGCCAGCCGGATTTCTCTTTCGGAAAAATAGGATTTGGCATATAGTGGCCATAGTGGAGAGGCGAGAGACACAACCTTTGATTGCGTCAGCGATGATCCGCAAGCCGGCAAACCGCAGGGGGAGATGAAGTTTTTCGGGTTTTTCCGCTGTAAGGCGCTGAAATATCACAAAACCGCCAACAGAAAGCTTGGAAAAGCTTGGCAAAAAGCTTGCATATGTTTGGCAAATGCTTGGCAAAAAGCTTGCAGAAACTTGCCAAATGCTTGGAAAAAGTTGGCGCCGACTTGCCGGATTTTCCCATTAATATGCAACCTTAAGTTGGCTGACGGCGCGGGCGCCCGGATCGACGATTGGCTGACGGTCTCGCCTGAGTTGAACCAAGCCCCGGCGACAGCGCCGGGGCTTTTGTTTATGTAAGGCGAGCGGCGGGTAAACGGCGGGGCATTCAATGGCGGGATCCGGCGAGACGTTTTTGGGCCTCGATATCGGCACATCCTCCATCAAGGCGTTGCTGGTCGACGCTGCACAAAAGACGCTTGGCGAAGAAACCGCCGATCTTGAAGTCTCGCGCCCGCAGCCCTTGTGGAGCGAGCAAAACCCCGAGGACTGGGTCAGCGGCGTCCACAGCGCGGTTGCCGCAATCCGAGCCAAGGCGCCCGAGGCGTTCGCCCGGCTCGCCGCGATCGGCCTGTCCGGCCAGATGCATGGCGCCGTGCTGCTCGATGAGGCCGACAAGGTGTTGCGGCCGGCGATCCTGTGGAACGACGGGCGCAGCTTTGCCGAATGCGCCGAGCTCGAGCGCGCCCTCCCCGATTTTCGCGCCCGCGCCGGCAATATCGCGATGCCCGGCTTCACCGCGCCCAAGCTGATGTGGGTGGCCCGGCACGAGCCGGAGATTTCGCAACAGGTCGCCCATGTCCTGCTGCCCAAGGACCATGTCCGGCTGCGCCTCAGCGGCGAACATGTCGGCGAGATGTCCGATGCGGCGGGCACGCTGTGGCTCGATATCGCGCGACGGCGCTGGGACGATGATCTTCTGGCGGCGAGCGGCATGAAGCGCAGCCAAATGCCAAGGCTGGTCGAGGGCTCGGAAGTTTCGACCCAGCTTTCAGCCGTCGTCGCCGCCCAATGGGGACTGTCGGGGCGCCGAATTCCTATCGCCGGCGGCGGCGGCGACAACGCCGCCGCGGCGGTCGGCGTCGGGGCGGTGGCGACCGGCGAAGGCTTCGTTTCGCTCGGCACTTCCGGGGTCATTTTCGCGGTGACAGATCGCTATATCAGCCTGCCCGAGCGCACGCTGCACGCATTCTGTCACGCCCTGCCGGGGCGCTGGCACGGCATGTCGGTCATGCTCTCGGCGGCCGCCTCCCTCGCCTGGATCGCCGGAATTCTGGGCCGCAGCCACGACATCGCTGCGCTTGTCGAGGAAGCCGAAAAATTCGCCTCGGTTCCCGCAAATCTTGCCAATGCGCCGATTTTCCTGCCCTATCTGAGCGGCGAGCGCACGCCCTACAACGATCCCGCGGCGACCGGCCTGTTCGCCGGATTGCGCTCCGAGCATGGCGCGGCGGCGCTGGTCTTCGCGGTGCTGGAGGGCGTCGCATTTTCATTCGCGGACGGCGCCGATGTCCTGGGCGCCGCCGGCGCGAGGCCAACATCGACCCTGCTGGTCGGCGGTGGAGCGCGCAGCCGCTTCTGGGGACAGATGATCGCCGACGTCACCGGGCTGCGAATAGATCTGGCCGCCGGGGCGGAAGCTGGCGCTGCGCTCGGGGCGGCGCGGCTCGCGATGCTGGCGGCAGGGGCTGGCGAGGAAAAGTCCGTCTGCGCGAGGCCGCCGATCCAAACCTCCTTTGCCCCATCGTCCGAGCGGGGCGCTGCGCATGGCGCGCGGCTGCGGCGTTATCGCGCGCTTTACGGGGCGGACAAAATGACGCGCCCCTAAGCTTGCAAGGTCTGTTTAACGTTTTGGAAGCTCCGCCGCCCTAGACTGAAGGGAATTGTCAGGTCGGGTGCGCGTCATGCAGCTTTTGGTCTCCATCTGGGGCTTTATCGAAGATCGTTTCCACACGGTCTTCAACAATGGCGCGCCCTACGGCCCGATCGCGCTTCTCGGCGCTCTCGCGTTCGCAGTGTTGTTTTACGTCGACAAGCGCCGCTCGCGCGGCCGCCGGATGAGCCTGTCAGGCTTCGTTCGCTCGATCTTCCCGGCGCGCATCCTGTGGCACCCCTCCTCGCGCCTCGACATGCGGATGTGGGTGCTGAACACGCTGGTGTTCGCGTCGGGCTATGCGATGCTGGCGCTCGGAACGTTGTTCTGGCGCAATGCGTCGATGGCAGGCCTGACGTCGCTGTTCGGCGCGCATGAACCGACCGATATGCCGCTGTGGTCGATCCTCGTGATGGCGACCCTGTTCGAACTGCTGGCCTATGAGTTCGGCTACTGGTTAGGCCATTACATCTTTCATGCCATCCCGGCGCTGTGGGAGTTCCACAAGGTGCACCATTCGGCCGAGGTGATGACCACATTCACGGAAATGCGCCAGCACCCGATCGAGATCATTGGTTTCATGAACATCATTCCGTTTTTTACCGGCCTGGTGTTTGGCGCCATGACCTATGTGTTCGGCCCAGGCGTGCATGCCTTCACGCTGCTCAACCTCAATATCGGTCTGATGGTGTTTCTCATCACCATCGGGCATCTCCGACACTCGCATATGTGGATTCCATTCACCGGCCTTGCCGGAAAACTGCTGCAAAGCCCCGCTCATCATCAAATCCATCACTCCGACCAGCCGAAGCACTTCAACAAGAATCTCGGCTTCGCCCTAGCGGTCTGGGATTGGGCGTTTGGGACTCTCTATGTCCCCGAGCAACATGAGAAAATCACGTTCGGCGTTGGCGCATCGCACGTCGATTTCGATACGGTGCTGAAGAGCCTCACGCTTCCCTTCGTGCGCGCCGCTGGACAAATACGCGTTTGGGTCGCCGGAGCGCCCCCCGCGGAACCCAGGACAGATGCCCCGGTCGCCTCGAGCGCCGGTCGTAAGCAAGCTCAGCGCCGCGCGGCGTGAATTGAAGCCAAACCTTCGCGCGACGGCCCTGTTTTCTCGATAGGCGTGCGCAAATCGCACGCTTGACGCGGTGGGCCGGCGAAGCGAGTCTGCATCAAGATTCCCCTCTAACGCGCGAGGCTTCATGCCCGTTGATAAAGCGGCGCGCCGGCGCGGGGTTCTTCTTGTTCTTCTGGCGACGGTGTTGTGGAGCCTGGCTGGGTGGTTTGCACGGCTGATCGATGACATCGATCTGTGGACAGTGTTGGCTGGGCGCGCGTTTTTCGGCGGTCTGTGTATTTCGGTCTGGGGAATTGTCGAGTGGAGACGCGGCACGCTGGGTCCGCGGTTCGGCCTCGGCCCGTCTGCGCCACTAATCATCCCATTGTCCTCGATCGCGATCACCTCGTATGTCGCAGCGATCAAGACGACCACCATTGCTGACGTGCTGGTGATCTACGCGACATTGCCGTTCGTCGCGGCGGGGCTGGCGTTTCTCATCACTGGCGAGCGAGCCTCACGCCGGACGGTGATCGCGGCGGGAGTCGCGATGTGCGGCGTCGCTATCATGGTTGCTGGCGGCCTCGGCGGCGGCCGCCTCCCCGGTCAGGCGCTGTCGATGCTGATGACGGTGGCGTTCGGTTTGATGGTGGTGCTGCAGCGCCGCAGTCCCGGCATGTCAATGACGACGGTCAACACGATCGGCGCTCTCACAGCCTCGGCGTTCGCGTTTCACTTTTCGCCGCTGCCCTCGCTCAGCGGCTATGACGTCATCATTCTCTTTCTTTTCGGCCTGACGACGATCTGTCTGGGCTTCGTTATCTTCATGGAGGGCGCCAAGCTCATTCCCTCTGCCGAAGCGGGTCTCATCAGCATGCTCGACGTCGTGCTTGGACCGCTTTGGGTATTTCTCGCCTTCGGCGAAAGGCCCGGCGCGCCGGCGATTGTCGGTGGCGTGGTTGTGGTCGCGGCAGTGCTGTGGCGCGTGGCGCCGGAACTTTCGCGCGCGACCGCGAGGGTTGACGCGCGCGCATGACGCTGTGACGATCGGCTGCAAGTCAAATAATGAGGTGGAAATGGCCGAGGATAGATTTGCTTTGGTGACTGGCGGGGGCGCGGGCATCGGCCGCGCGGCCGCGCTGAAGCTCAGCAAGGCCGGCTGGCACGTCGCACTCGCGGGACGACGTCGGCAACCGCTCGAAGCAACGGCAAGAGACGTCCAGGCCAATGGCCGGCGCGCGTTGGTCCATGCATGCGATATCGGCGATCCGGTAGAGGTAAAGGCTTTGTTTGCAGCGATCGCGGGCGAATTCGGCCGCCTCGATCTGCTGTTTAACAATGCCGGCGCTGGCGCCCCTGCCGTGCCGATGGAGGACCTAACGTTCGAACAATGGAAAACCGTGGTCGACGTCAACCTCACCGGGGCCTTTCTCTGTGCACAGGGCGCCATCGCCATGATGAAAAAGCAGCAGCCGATGGGCGGGCGGATCATCAATAACGGCTCGATCTCGGCGCATACGCCGCGGCCATTTTCCGCGCCCTATACCGCAACCAAGCATGCGATCTCCGGGCTGACCAAGTCGATCGCGCTCGATGGACGCAAATTCGACATTGCTTGCGGCCAGATCGACATCGGGAATGCCCTGACCGACATGGCGCGCAAGATGACGCAAGGCGTGCCGCAAGCCGATGGCTCAATCGCCGTCGAGCCGACGATCGACCCCGATCAGGTCGGCGACGCCGTCGTCCATATGGCGAGCCTGCCACTCTCGACGAATATCCTGACCATGACGATCATGGCGACCAAAATGCCTTTCGTCGGGCGGGGCTGAACCTCATGCTGCGAGCATCGCCGCGGCGATCAATCGCCTTGTATAGTCCTGCCGCGGGCGCTCGAAAATCTCTCGCGTCGCGCCGCGCTCAACGATGCGGCCATCCTTCATCACGAGAATCTCATCGGCCATGGCGCGGACCACGGCGAGATCGTGCGTGATAAAAACGTAGGTCAATTGATGGGCCTGCTGGAGCTTTTGCAATAGCGCCAGCACGTCCTTCTGCACGGAGCGATCGAGCGCGGACGTCGGCTCGTCGAGGACGACAAGTTTTGGCTTAAGGATCATTGCGCGCGCAATGGCGATGCGCTGACGCTGGCCGCCGGAAAATTCATTGGGCGTGCGATGGCGCTTTTCCGGATCGATGCCAACCTCCGCCAACGCGCCCGCCGCTTCGCCGTCGCGCTGTCTGGCGCTCATCTCGGGCGCGTGGACGAGCAGGCCTTCGGCGACGATTTCTCCGACGCTCATGCGCGGCGAAAGCGAGCCGAACGGATCCTGAAAGACGAGCTGCATTTTCCGACGCAATGGGCGAAGCGCGCGCTGGTCGAGCCTTTGGATATCGGCGCCCCGAAATAGCAGCCTTCCCGAACACGGTGTGAGCCGCAGCAAGGCGCGTCCCAGCGTCGATTTGCCCGAGCCCGACTCGCCGGCGATCCCAAGTGTCTGGCCTTCCCGCAATGCAAGGCTGACACCATCCACCGCGCGCAAGATCCGGGCCTTGGAAAAGACTCCCGAAGGTAAGGCGAAGGCCACCCTGATATCGCACGCCTCCAGCAACGCCGGCGCATCCGCCGGTGGCGGCGCTTTGAAGCCAGCCGGCTCGGCGTCGATCAACGCGCGCGTGTAGGCCGATTTCGGATTGGCCATAACCGCGGCGACGTCGCCACTCTCGACAATCTCGCCCGCGCGCATGACGTAAACCCGGCTGGCGTAGCGGCGCACAAGGCCAAGGTCATGAGTAATCAGCAGCAGCGCCATGTTGAGGCGCCGCTGAAGGTCGCGCAACAGATCAAGAATCTGCGCCTGTACCGTGACATCGAGCGCCGTCGTCGGCTCGTCGGCAATCAGCAGCACCGGATTGTTGGCGATCGCCATCGCAATCATGACGCGCTGTCGCTGGCCGCCGGACAGTTGGTGTGGATACGAGCGGACACGATGTTCGGGCTCGGGGATCCCGACGAGTCTCAGGAGTTCCAGGGCTCGCTGGCGCGCCGCACGCCGGTTGAGACCACCATGTGCGACCAGCGGCTCGGCGATTTGGACGCCAATTGGAAATAACGGGTCGAGCGACGTCATCGGCTCCTGAAAGATCATCGTGATGCGTGCGCCGCGCACCTTGTCGAGCGCACCCGGCGTTGCCCCAAGCAGTTCGCCGCCCTCGAAAATTACGGAGCCGCTCGAAGCGCCATTGCGCGCCAGCAGTCCTATCGAAGCGAGCGCAGTCTGCGATTTTCCAGAGCCCGACTCGCCGACGATCGCGACACTCTCGCCGGCGGCGACATCCAGATCGATGCCCCGCACCACTTCATGGCTATGCCGCCCGTCGGAAAACCGAATCTTCAGGTTGCGTATCGCGAGAAGCGGCGCGGCCATTTCAGCGCTCCTTCGGGTCAAGGGCATCGCGCAGGCCGTCGCCAACGAAATTCAGCGAGAATAACATCAGCGACAGCAGCAGGGCCGGAAAGAACAACAGACCCGGCGAATCCTCGATACCGCGCGCGCCCTCGGAAACCAGCACCCCGAGGCTGGTCATTGGCTCCTGCACGCCAAGGCCGAGGAACGATAGAAAGCTTTCGAGCAGGATGATCCTTGGCGCGAGCAAAGTCAGATAGGCGAGGACCGGCCCGACGAGATTGGGAACGATGTGGCGGCGAACGACGCCCGCAGCGCCGATACCCAGCGCCTCGGCGGCCAGGACAAACTCCTGCCGTTTGAGGCTCAAGGTCTGGCCGCGTACGATGCGCGCCATGTCGAGCCATTCGATCGCCCCGATCGCCACGAATATCAACACGAAATGACGGCCGAAAAACACGATGAGCAGGATAACGAAAAAGATGAACGGCAAGGCATAGAGGATGTCGACGATGCGCATCATCATCATGTCGACGCGCCCGCCCAAATAGCCCGCGGCTGCGCCCCAGGCGATGCCGATGGCAAGCGCTACAAGCGATGCGAGCGCGCCGACCAGCAGCGATACGCGTCCACCGATCATCATGCGCACCAATAGGTCCCGACCATTGCTGTCCGCGCCGGCAAGGAAAGTCACGTGATGGATCGGCGCGTCGACCATGATCGTGCGCCCGTCGTCGCGGCGCTCGACGATGTCTGGCTTGCCAAACAGGCCCGAGCGTTCGAAATAGGCGAGCAGACGCTCGTCGATCGGCCGGTCGCCTTGCAACGTGACGCGCGCCATGTCGCCCTGGAGCGTCCCATCCGCGATATGCGCGTGCATGTGCGCTGCGATCGTCTCAAGGCCGCTGCGCGCCTCCTCTTCGCTGGGATGAGCGGCGAGAGACGCGGGCGCCTTGACGTAGTCGGGATAGACGCGGTCGTAGGCATGCGGCGAGATCAGCGGCCCGAAAAGGCAGAATGCGGCGATCAGCATGAGCGCGAGCAATGCCGTCATCGCGGGCGGGTTGCGTTTGAAGCGGCGCAGCGCCTTGCGCCACGGCGCGGGCGCGGCTTCATTCATGGCGCACGCGCGGATCGATGAACGCGTAGGCGAGATCGACAAGAAGGTTGAGCGCCAGGATCAGCGCCGCGACGACAATCACCGCTCCCATCACCAGCGTGTAATCGCGATTGAGCGCGCCATCGATGAAATAGCGCCCGACACCAGGGATGCCGAAGATATTCTCGACCACGACAGAGCCGGTCATCAACGCCGCCGCCGCCGGACCAATATACGAGACCACTGGGATCAACGCGGCGCGCAACGCGTGTTTGAGGATCACCCGCGTTGGCAGGCCGTAGGCGCGCAGCGTACGGGCATGATTGGAGTTGAGCGCTTCGATCATCGCGGCGCGAGTGAGGCGTGAAACCGCAGCGATCTGCGGCAACGCCAGCGTTATGATTGGCAGGATCAGATAACGCGGCGCGCCGTCGCCCCATCCACCGACCGGCAGCCATTTCAGCGAAAGTCCAAAGCCGAGCTGCATGAGGGGAGCAATAACGAAATTCGGCACGGTGACGCCGATGCTGGCGGCGGCGGTGACGACGTGATCGACCGGGCCGCGATATCGCATCGCCGCCGCAGCGCCGGCCGCGATCCCGACGATCAACGCAAGCGCCAGCGCCGAGGCGCCGAGAAAGGCCGATATCGGGAGCGCCTTGGCAAAAAGCTCGCTCACAGAAAAGTCCCGCCAGTAGAAGCTGGGGCCAAGATCGCCATGCAGAAGACTGGCGAGATAGCTCAAATACTGGCGCCACAGCGGCTGATCGAGCTGATAGATGCGCTGCAAATTCTCCATTACTTTGGGGTCGAGCGGACGCGCGAGATTGAACGGCCCGCCCGGCGCGACGCGCATCAGGAAGAATGCGAGAGTTACGACAAGAAACATTGTTGGTGGAACGGACAGGAGACGCCGGATGATCATGCGTTCCATGGGTCCTATCCCTCCCATTCGCCGGGGACTCGACGCTGGGGTTTTCGATGATGGCGTCGGCCGCTACTCGCACCATGCGGGATTAATACTTCGAAAAGCCTAATATCCTGGGCGAGCTGTTGCGCAACTCGGCATCAGTAGCCTCGCGTCCGATCCACCACATTCTCCAGCTGCTGACCGCGCTCCAACGACAATATCTGCCCCGCGATATAGGCGGCCACCGCGGAAGGTTCGGATATCGCGGCGTTATGCGGGGTAATGAACACGTTTGGATAAGTCCAAAGCGGCGACGTGGCGGGAAGCGGCTCCGTCTCGAAAACATCGAGCGATGCGGCCTTCAGAACTCCCGAGTCGAGCGCGGCGACAATGTCGGCCTCCACCTGCAGAGCGCCGCGACCGGCGTTGATGAGAACTGGGCCGCCGAAGCGTCCGCCCTTCGCCAATCGCGCAAACACGCTCGCATTGAGGATGGCGCGTGTCCGCGTCGTCAACGGCAACAGACAGACGAGGATGTCGGTTCTCGCCAGCAGTGCGTCGAGACCTTCCCCGCCGTGAAGGCAGGCGATCCCTTCGATGCGATGCGGCGAGCGGCTCCAACCGGCCACGTCGAAGCCCATCATGGAGAGCTTTCGCGCGGCGTCCTGGCCGAGAACGCCAAGGCCCAGAATGCCTACTCGCACATCCCTCGCCGCGGGCTGGCTTTCATCATCGTCCCAAATGCGCTGCAACTTCTGGCGATCATAGCGCCGCTGCTGACGATGATGCAGCAGCGTATGCAGCATTACCCACTCGCTCATGCGATCGCGCAAGTCCGGATCGACAATGCGCACGATCGGCGCCTCAGGCAGCTGAGGGTCGCCAAACATGTGATCGACGCCAGCGCCGAGCGAGAAAATCGCCTGCAAGTTGGGCAGGTCTGCAAGCGCGCCGGGCGCGTGACGCCAGCTCACGGCGTAGCGGATCGCTGCGCGATCCTGAAGCGTTTCGGGCGTTGTGATTCGATGGTCCGGCAGAAGCGCGCGCATGCGCTGGACCCACACTCCGGGATCCCAGCCGGTCACCGCCAGAAGAATGCTCATGGCGCGGCGCCGACGATGCGCTCGATGACCGCGTTGGTTCGGGCGGGCGGCGCTTCGCCGATCCGGTAAGCGGCGTTCAGGGCGCGCGTCGCCATCTCGGCGTCCGTCACACTGCGCGCATGAACAAGCGCCAGCGGCGAATCCGCGGCGACCTCCTCACCGACTCCGGCGAGCCGGGAGAAGCCCACCGACGGATCGATCGAATCGCTCGCTCGCGCACGGCCGCCGCCAAGAGCCACGACCGCCATCCCAACGGCCCGCGTGTCGATCGAAATGACGAAGCCATTTCGCACCGGCGGCGCGGCGGCGACAGTAGGCGCAGCCGGTAGAACGGACTGAGCGCAAGTGAGAAAGTTGGCCGGGCCGCCGAGCATTGCAACCATGCGCTCGAAGCGCTCCGCCGCCGCGCCGCTGGCGAGGGCATCATCGAGTTTGGTGCCGCCCTCGCCCGCGTCGGCCGCAACGCCGCCAAGCGCCAGTAATTGAGCGCCGAGCTCTCTTGTGACCGCATGAAGACGTTCGTCGCGCTTCTTCCCGGTGAGGTAGTCGACGGCATTGAGGACTTCGAGCGCATTGCCCGCCGCGCTGGCGAGCGGCTCATTCATATCGGTGATGAACGAAATCGTTGGAAGACCCGCGCCGAACGCGACATTGGCGATGCTTCGCGCGAGATCGCGCGCTTCGTCCAGCGTCGGCATGAACGCGCCCGAGCCGGTTTTCACGTCCATCGCCAGACCCTGCAAGCCTGCAGCGAGTTTCTTCGACAGAATCGAGGCGGTGATAAGCGGGATCGATTCAACCGTCGCGGTGACATCGCGGATCGCATAAAGGCGCTTGTCGGCGGGGGCGAGGTCGTTGGTCTGCCCGATGATGGCGCAGCCGGCTTCCGCAACGACGCGGCGAAAGCGGGCGAGATCAGGCTGCGAGACATAGCCGGGAATAGAATCGAGTTTATCGAGGGTGCCGCCGGTATGGCCAAGGCCGCGTCCCGAGATCATCGGCGTAAACGCCCCGCAAGCAGCCAACATCGGGGCGAGCATCAGGCTGACGTTGTCGCCGACGCCGCCGGTGGAGTGCTTGTCGAGTATGGGTCCTGGCAAGTTGGCGTCGCGCCAGTCGAGCGTCGCACCCGAGCTCGTCATCGCGCGCGTCAGCGCGACGCGCTCGTCGATTGTCATGCCCTTGAAAAACACCGCCATGGCGAAGGCGGCGGCCTGGCCCTCGCTGACGGAGCCGGAAGTCAGGCCGGCGATGAAGGCGGCGATCTCGCCATCGCTTAGCGCCATTCCGTCACGCTTCTTGCGGATGATCTCCTGCGGCAACATCAGCGGCGCCCCGCGCTGTCTTCCGGCTGAAGCGCGATGAAGCCGCGTAGCAGGCGCTTGAATTGCACTGAGCCCTCGAGCGCCACTTCTTTGGTCTCGTTGTGACTTGGATCGCCGCCCGACAGGCCGGCGGCGAAATTGGTGACGAGGGAAACCGCGGCGCAGCGCAACCCTTGCATACGCGCGAGAATGACCTCGGGGACCGTCGACATGCCGACCAGATCCGCGCCAAGACTCTTCGCCATGCGGATTTCCGCGGGCGTCTCGAACGATGGGCCGGAGAACCACATATAAACGCCTTCGCCGAGCGCGACCCCGCACGCCAGCGCCGCCTGCTTCAGCATCGCGCGCAAGCGCGGATCGTAGGCGTGTGTCAGCGGCACGAAGCGATCGTCCGAAGCGAGGCCGATCAGAGGATTGGCGCCGGAGAAATTGATGTGATCGGCAATCGCGACAAGAGCCGGCGGCTTCCACTGTTCGCGCAGACCGCCCGCCGCATTGGTCAGCAACAGTGTCTCGCCGCCGAGCCTTTTGAACGCGGCGATCACGCAGGCCATCGCTCCGGCGTCGCCCCGCTCGTAATAGTGGCCGCGCCCCTGAAGCAGCGCGACGCGGCGGCCCTCAAGTCTGCCGACGACCAGCCTTCCCTCATGGCCAGAAACTGACGGGATGGGAAAGCCGGGAATATCGGCGTAAGCGACCGCAATGGCGCCCTCGACTTCGCCAGCTAGCGAGCCAAGGCCCGAGCCCAGAACGATGGCGAGCGGCGGCAGCGCATCGATGCCACGCTGGCGGAGAACTTCGATCGCGGCATCGGGATTGGATAGCATGGGGCGACTTTCCGCAGGCAATGGAGGCGTTCTGCTGCTTAGCCCAGATTCAGCTCCTTGAAAAAGTCGTTGCCCTTGTCGTCGATGACCGTGAACGCCGGGAAATTTTCCACCTCGATGCGCCAGATCGCCTCCATGCCGAGCTCCGGATATTCGAGAACCTCCACTTTGCGGATACAGTCGAGCGCGAGGCGCGCTGCCGGGCCGCCGATCGAGCCGAGGTAGAAGCCGCCATGCTTGGCGCAGGCTTCGCGCACCGCGCGCGAGCGATTGCCCTTGGCCAGCATCACCATGGAGCCGCCCGCCGCCTGGAATTGATCGACATACGAATCCATACGTCCTGCTGTGGTGGGACCGAACGATCCGGAGGCATAGCCGACCGGCGTTTTGGCGGGACCCGCGTAATAAACCGGATGGTTCTTCAGATAGTCAGGCATCGGCTCGCCGCGATCGAGCCGCTCGCGGATTTTTGCGTGGGCTGAATCGCGCGCGACAATCATTGGGCCGGTCAGCGCCAAGCGGGTGCGGATCGGGTGCTGCGAAAGCTGCGCGAGGATCTCGCGCATCGGCGCATTCAGATCGATGCGCACCACCGGGCCGCCCAGCGTCGCCTCGTCGACATGCGGCAGGAAGCGGGCGGGATCACGCTCGAGCTCCTCGAGGAAGACGCCGTCGCGGGTGATCTTGCCGAGCGCCTGCCGGTCGGCGGAGCACGACACGCCAAGCCCAATCGGCAATGACGCGCCGTGGCGGGGAAGGCGGATGACGCGGACATCATGACAGAAATACTTGCCGCCGAACTGCGCGCCGACGCCGAGGTTCTGCGTCAGCTTGTGAATCTCCTGCTCCATCGCGAGATCGCGGAACGCGTGTGCGTCGGCGCCGCCGGCGGTGGGCAGCGAGTCGAGATAGCGCGTGGAGGCGAGCTTGACGGTCTTCATCGTCTGCTCGGCGCTGGTCCCGCCGATGACGATCGCGAGATGGTACGGCGGGCAGGCGGCGGTGCCGAGCGTGAGGATCTTCTCCTTGAGGAAATCGATCATCCGGTCGTGCGTCAGGATCGATGGCGTCGCCTGGTAGAAGAAGCTCTTGTTGGCGGAGCCGCCGCCCTTGGCGACGAACAGGAACTTGTAGGCGTCCTCGCCCTCGGCGGCGATCTCGATCTGCGCGGGTAGATTGTCGCCGGTGTTCTTTTCCTCGAACATCGACAGGGCGGCGACCTGGCTGTAGCGCAGGTTCTTGATGCGGTAGGCGTCCTGGATGCCCCGAGCGATGGAGGCTTCGTCGTCGCCCTCGGTCCACACGAGGCGGCCCTTCTTGGCGTTGACGATGGCCGTGCCAGTGTCCTGGCACATCGGCAGGACGCCGCCCGCCGCGATGTTGGCGTTCTTGAGCAAGTCGTAAGCGACGAAGCGATCATTCGCGGTGGCCTCGGGATCGTCGATGATCTTCGCGAGCTGGGCGAGATGGCCGGGACGCAGGAGATGGTTGATGTCGATCATCGCCTGCTCGGTCAGCATGCGGATCGCTTCGGACTCCACGATGAGGACGTCGCGCCCCAATGCAACTTCGACGCGTACGCCCTCGCCGCTGAGCTTGCGCCAAGGCGTGGCGTCAGGGCCAAGCTGGAAGAGTGGGGAATAGGCGTGGGTCATACGGTCGTTTCCGGGGGCGCGCACTTTGGTGCGCCGCTAGTTTGTTTCAAAGGGATAAGTGCTTTTTCGCGCCCGTTCGGGAAGCTCGGGCGAACTGTCTTCGCGGCTGCGGCCGCAAGAAACATTATCCGGGCCAGGCGTGCCGTTGTCCACAAATTGTCGATTCTTTAATCACATCAATAACTTGTATTACATTTGGACGTTGCCGCGGCAGCGCGGCTAGGGTTGCGCAGAGCAGGTCGACATGCGGGCGATCGACGTATGCGAGTACGCCCACTTCAGCGACTGGCAGGACGAGACTGCGAAGCTTCACGAAAATTCCTTGCTTCGCTCACGATGAGCTACGGCGAGGGACACAAAAAGCAGATGGCGGCCGTCGGCGCCGGTCAAGGGATTCGCGATCGCGCCCTGTGTGGGGAGGAAAAGAAGCATCACGCTGCGATCCTCCATGAACTCAAAGGACTGACCGCCGCATTGCAGCGCCATGTCTACTAATCGCAAGGGCGGCTCGGCGGCGCTTCAAACGCAGAGCGCTTTGCGGGATTGCTCAGTTCGCTGGCCGCAGCGCTGCTGAGCATAGCTGAATCAAGCGATTGCCCACATCGCGTCCTGCTTCGAAATTCAAGGCGCGACTATCTTTAGTTGCCGAAGAGGTAAATATAGACGAGCGACTCCTGCGCATAAGTGCTTCCTCCAACCGAGGCCCTCCAGTACCACGCAATCGCTTGCTCCCGGTCGCGAGGCACGCCCTCTCCGTTTTGATAGGCGTAGGCGAGAGCTGTCATGCCGTCGAAATCGCCATCCTCGGCTGACATCCGGAACAGTTCGGCGGCCTTCGCATAGTCTCGAGTGACGTAGATCCCGTCGTAATAGAGTTTGCCGAGCCAGCGAATGCAGTCCGTACTGCCCGTAGCTGCGCACTTGCGATACCAGATCACACCCTCATCCGAGTCGCGCGGCACGCCCCGGCCTTCCATAAGAGCATCAGCAAGGTTGGCCATGCCGTATGAATCGCCGGCCTCGGCAGACTTCCGAAACCACTCAGCCGCCGCTGCGAAATCCTCAGGGACTCCGTAGGCGTTTCGGTAGAAATAGCCGAGATTGTTCATCGCGGTCGTATTGCCCGCGTCCGCGGATTTGCGATACCACGCCAGCGCTTGCCTCACATCAGACGGCGTTCCTCGTCCATTGGCGTAGGAGAAGCCGAGGTTGAGCATCGCATAACTGTTTCCGCCGGCGGCGCCTTTGCGAAACCAATCGATCGCCGTCGCGTCGTCCGCTTTGACGCCGTCTGCAGTAAGGTAGATGAAACCGAGATAGTTCATCGCCATCGCATTTCCCGCATCCGCGGATTTGCGATACCAGGCGACCGCCTGCTGCATATCTTGCGGCGTTCCTCGTCCGTTGGCGTAAGCCCAGCCGAGATTGAGCATACCGCCATTGCTTCCGCCGGCAGCGGCTTTGCGAAACCATTCGATCGCGATCGCGTCGTTCCCTTCGACGCCGCTTCCATGAAAATAGAGGAGGCCGATATTGTTCATAGCGGTCGCATTTCCCGCGTCCGCAGCCTTGCGATACCAATCAATCGCCTGCGCTATGTCGCGCGTCTCGCCGCGCCCAGTCTCGTACGCGAGGCCAAGGCTGTTCATCCCATCGTCGTCGCCAGCCTCGGCCGATTTGCGAAACCACTCCGCGGCCGCGGCGAAATCCTCGGGAACTCCATCCGCATTGAGGTAAATAAAGCCGAGACTGTTCATCGCGCGGGTGTTGCCGGCGTCCGCGGATTTGCGATACCACGCGATCGCCTCCGTCATATCGCGCGGCGTTCCTCGAGCGTTGGCGTAGGACCAGCCTAGATTCAGCATCCCGCCATTGCTTCCGCCCGCGGCGGCTTTGCGAAACCAGTCGATGGCGATCGCGTCGTCATGCTCGACGCCGTTTGCATTGAGGTACAGGAGGCCGAGGTTGTTCATCGCGACCGCATCTCCCGCTTCCACAGCCTTGCGGTACCACGCGACGGCCTGAGTCATGTCGCGGCGCGCGCCCTGCCCGAGTTCGTAGGCAATGCCGAGGTTGTTCATCGCTTCCGGGTCGCCGGCCCCGGCGGCTTGGCGGAACCAGGCTATCGCCGCGGCATAATCTTTCGGGACACCCACCCCGTCGCGCGAGAGCGCGCCGAGCATGCTCACAGCGTGAAGATAGCCCGCGTCGGATGACTTGCGGAACCAGCCAAGAGCTTCGGCCGCGTTCTTTTCGACTCCGTTGCCATGAAGGTAAAGAAGGCCGAGGTTGTACATCGCGACAGCATGGCCGGCCGCCGCGCTTCGGCCGTAGAGACTGACCGCCTCCGCCCATTCGGCGCCAGCTTCGAGAGCGCGGGCGAGTTGGAATTGGGTCCGCGCATCGTCGGGAGCGGCGGCAAGGGCTTCGCGGCAAGCCGCGATGGCGCTTGCAGAGTCGCCATGCCCGAGGTTAGCTCCGGCAACTCCTTTCGGCCGGGACACGTCGAAGGGAGAGGCCGCCAATTGATTGCAGGTCGCGGTCGCAGTCCGCCCATCCGCGCTCGCGTCCGTTTGCGACTCTGTCGCCGCGCCTTGAGCCGACCTTGTAGTGGGCGCCGCTGCAAGCAAAACAAACGAGAGGAAAGCGAGCCTTCCAAAAAGAACAGCGTGCATGTCTTCTCCTCGATCTTACCGAGGAATTCAACGGCGCCGTCGCGATATTCGCAAGCTTTGCTGCCGCCAATAATGCTTGCGTAGTTAAAGAAGCAGATTTGTCGGCTTACGAGTAACTCTGCGGTTACGCTGTTGCGGGTTACGACTATGTCAACAGCATGCGCGTCGCGCTGGGCATGATACTTGACGCTGACGTGGTGGAGGGAGACCGGATCGAGTGAGTTGAACCAGTTTGCCTCGGGTTCAAACCTTGACGGTCGACGCGCGCCAGATCTCGTCGATCGCCGACCCTAGCGACGCGTCAAATTCCTTGTCGCTCATCGACTTCCTCAGGTCCTGCGTCAGCGCTCGCGAAAAACTGGCGATCATGTCGTGATTGGCGGCGAGGCGCTTGCAGGCGTCGGCTCGCGTGTAGCCGCCGGAAAGCGCCACGACCCTCGCCACGCGCCGGTGCTTCGCCAGCGCCAAATAAAAATCGGGGACATCGGGGATCGTCAGCTTGAGCATAACTTGCGGGCAACCCGGCGCGTCGAGCTGTTTCGCCAGCTCCGACAGGAGGATCGCCTCCGCGCCGCGCTTGTCGGGGCTTTTGATCGAGACTTCCGGCTCAACGATGGGCAACAGTCCATGGCGGGCTATTTGCGCCGCGATTTCGAATTGCTGGCGCACGATTGCCGCAATGCCGTTGCTCGAGGCGAGATTGATGACGGACCGCATTTTGGTGCCGAACACCCCGAGCTTCACCGCGCGCGCGAGAAGCGCGTCGAGTTCCGGGATTGGCTTCATCAGGCTGACGCCGTCCTGCTCGGCCGCAAGACCCTTATCGACCTTCAGGAACGGGACGACCCCGCGCTCCTCCCAGAGGAAAGTGGGAACCGGCCTCCCCTGGGCCTCCCCGTCCATCGTCCTCTCGAACAGGATCGCCGCAATGACCTTCGCCGAGGTGAATGACGGCGCGGTCATGATGCGCACGCGCATTTCGTGCATGAGCCGGAACATTTCCGCCTCGCCGCTATAGGCGCTGTCGGGAATGCCATAGAGCCGCAAAGCGGCAGGGGTCGACCCGCCGCTCTGGTCCAGCGCGGCGATGAAACCGGCGCCCTCGGACATTCGCGTATGCATCTTGTCGTTCGCCATGGTTGTCTCCCCGGATGGACCCTGCGACATCAAGTCTACTCAATCGCCTCGATCAATAGAAGCATCCATGCCGCACCCCACTCTACCGTAATGGGACGAGTTCTGGTTTGAGAGGTCGCGGACCGAAAGATGAGCCCGGCGGCGCCGACGCAAATGAGAGGACTCGTGAACCGGAATGGCACATGCGCTCGCGCCAAAACGTGGCGCGTCATTTGCTGATACTGGCATTCCGTTAGGGTTTCGACATTCCGCAGCTATAGCTATTTGCGGATTTTCAGTCTAACATATAGTTTCTGTCACATAGAGCGCACAATCGAGCGTTAAGGGTCGCGTCATGAACTGGAAAAGCAGGCTGTTATTGCTGATTCTGGCGGGTTTCGTGAACCCAACGCCGACCTATTCGCAAGCGGCCGATCAGCCGTCGGGACCAACGGCGGCTAAACCGGCCGATGGAACCTCGGTCGCGCGCGGCGTCAGAAAGCGCCATCGCATCAGACATATAGCCTATCGACCACGCGCGCACGCGGCGCCGCCCGTGGATCTCGCCGACAACGCGGTCGAGATCGGCGTGATGTCGGAGGGCGCCAACAGTCACTACATGCGCATGACCGCTGACCTCGCGGCGACATTCACCAAACCGCAGGATTTGCGCGTCCTTGGAATCATTGGCAAGGGCACCGTGCAGAACATTCACGACCTCGCCTCCCTCAAGGGCGTCGACGTCGCGATCATGCACTCGGATGCGATCGACATCGCCAAGAAGCTTGGCGACATCCCGAACCTCAACGAGAGAATTACCTATATCGCGCGGCTGCAAAACGAGGAAATGCACGTCCTCGCGCGAAACGAGATCACCGACATCCATCAACTTGACGGCAAACGCGTCAACGTTGCAGCGGCGGGCGGCGGCATCGCGGCGTCAAGCCAGAATGTGCTTGAGCATCTCGGCGTGAAGGCTCAACTTGTCAATCTTCCCCAGTCAGCGGCTCTGGAAAAGCTGAAGGCCGGCGAGATCGACGCTGTCATCGACTGGGATCCCTATCCCGATTCGACGTTCGCGAATTTCAAGGGCGAGGGCAATTTTCATTTCCTGCCCGTGCCCTACGAAAAAGACCTGCAGGACGTTTATTTCCCCGCGAGCATTCCGGCCGACACGTATCCCGGCCTTGTTCCCGCCGGGCAAAAACTCGACACCGTATCGCTCAACGCGGTTATCGCCGCCTATAATTGGCCGAAGGACTCCGAGCGTTACAGATTGGTAGCGCGCTTCACCAAGGAGCTTTTCGAACGCTTCGCCGAACTGCAGTCACCCGCGCGCGAGGATGTCTGGAAATCAATCAATCCGGTCGGCGTAGCGCAGGGCTGGAAGCGATTCCCCGCCGCTCAGGAATGGGTTGACGCCAATAACGCGCATCCGACCGAACCGCAGACGGGTTCCGATGTTGCGGAATTCAAGGCCTTCTTGAAGGAGCAGGGGAAAGCGCCGGGAAACAATCAGGCCGACGCGGAAAAACTGTTCGAGCAATTCGTAGAGTGGCGCAAGTCAAAGTCGGCTGCGCCCCAGCTGCGATGAATATGGGAGACGGCATGGGGCCGCCTCGATTCAGTCGTCAACATGTTGGTCGCGATGACAGTTGAAATCGACGATCCGCAAAACGCGGCAATCGCGCGCGCGCGACTTGTTCGCGCCGCAAGGCGTCAGCGCGGCGGACTTGGATTGAGCGCCGTAGGTCGCCGGCTTCGATGGCCTTTGCTCGCTGCTACGACGGTTGCTTGTGTGGCTTTCTGGTTGGGAGGCTTGGCGCCGCCCCCTTCGCACATCGGCGCCGTTGCCGTCTTGAGCGTACCGCCCCCGGCGCCCGCTCTCGCAGCGGCCGACGAAGCGGCTCCGCCGCCGGCCGCGTCGATGCCACTTACGAACGAGTCGGCCGCGGCGCCGCTTGCCATGGATTACGTTGCCAGGGCAACTCTGCCTGAGATCGCGACCGGCCCGGTTGAGATCGCTTTGCCGGCGCCGGCGACGCAGTCCAGAGAGACGCGCGTCAGCAAAGAAGCGCCCGTTGTTCTCGCCCCGCCTGTAATTCTCGCAAAGCCGGAGCGGAGCGCGCCAGGCGCGGAGACAAAGGTCTTTGTCGCCCGCGCGCGCGCGTTCATGGCGCAAGGCGATATGACGACAGCGCGCCTGTTTCTGGAGCGCGCCAGCAACTTGGGCGACGCGCAGGCGACATATCTGCTCGCGCAGACCTACGATCCCGTTGTCTTGAGCCGATGGAAAGTTCTGGGAGTTTCTCCCGACGTCGACAAAGCGCGGGCGCTTTACTCAGAGGCCGCTGCGGCGGGCTTCGCCGACGCCACCAATCGCTTGTCCGAATTCAATCGCAATTGATAATTGCGCAGTTCCCTGCCCGGGTTCGGGACGCGGCTCCGAGGGCCTGCGCGAGGGTTGCGCAGGCCCTCCACGATCTCAGGCTTACTGTTTGCCGCTCGCGTCGGCGACGGAGTGGGCTCGCGACTCTGCGTGCGCCGCCGCTGCACCGGATTCCAGCATGTAGAACGAGCCATTCAAACCGGCGAACGTCGTGTTGATCCCGGTTACGGACTTGTCAGCGAGGTTACCCGAGTAGGTTGTCTTGGAGTTGTTGAATTGGAAGGTGAGAATTCCCGCCACTTGGACCCAGACGCCACTATATCCCTGGCCATTCGTCCAGGTGCCGCCGGCGGCGATAGTCATAGGGGTCGAACCGTAGTTCCCGGTGGAATTCCAATCGTAAAACAACGTCCATTTTCCAACGACAGACATGACAAATTCTCCATTCGCTTGCTCGCGAAGTCACGCGAGCCTCACTGCGTGCGTCGCTTCGATGCGGCACGGAGATGCTACTCAACGATGTCATTTGGCTGCACCATCCGTTTGGATGATCGGGAGAGGTTTTTCTTCCTATACGCGACTTGCGATACAGCCGCGTCCCAGGACAATCGCGCGTCCGGCAAGAGAGTGCGCTGCCGCTGTTACTTCGTCGGATTGCCATCCACCCCGAATGGGCGCGCCGGCGGCGACGCAGGCGCCCTACCCTCGGCTGGCGATTGAGGCGGCTATGGCCAGCGTGCGATGCGCCATGTGGGCGTGCAGGCGCTCAACCATGCGGCCATTCAGCTGGACAACGCCCTTTCCATGATTTTCGGGGGCTGCGAAAGCGGCAATGATCGCTTTGGCGTTGTCGATTTCAGCGGGTTCGGGCGAGAAAACCGCGTTGCACACATCGATCTGGCCGGGATGGATCAGCGTTTTGCCGTCAAAACCCATGTCGCGGCCCTGTTCGCACTCGCTTTTGAAGCCGTTCGCGTCGTTCAGATCGTTGTAAACGCCATCGATGATGTCGCAGCCGTGGGCGCGCGCCGCTGCGATGCAGAGCGCCATCCAGGCCATCATCGAACTGCGCGCTGGGGTGAGACGCGCGCGGGTTTCCTTGGCGAGATCGTTGAGCCCCATGACCATCGCCTCAAGCCGAGCGGCGGGGTCAGCGGCGGTCGCGGCGATCGATTCGGCATGCAGAATCGCCCGCGGGGTCTCCATCATCGCCCATAGACGCACCCGTTCCGGCGCTCCCGCCTCGCGCAGCGCGCGCGCCGCCTGCATGATGACGCCGGCGGATTCGACCTTCGGCAGCAGAATGGCGTCCGGCTGCGCCATGACCGCGGCGACAAGGTCATCCTCGCCCCACGGGGTCTGCGCGCTATTGACCCGGATGATCACCTGGCGCGTGCCGAATCCGCCCTCGCGCACGGCTGCGACAACCTGCTCGCGGGCGAGAGCCTTGGCGTCAGGGGCCACCGAATCTTCAAGATCGAGGATGATCGCATCGGCCGGCAAGGCTCGCGCCTTGACGATCGCCCTGGCATTCGAGCCGGGCATGTAGAGGACGCTGCGGCGCGCGCGGGGATTCATGCGGGACTCCGAAATCGAGCGCTATTGTGCGGTGCAATATGAGTATGCCAATCCGGCGCGCGAGGCAATGGCGGAGCGGAGTTGCGGCGCACTTGGCAATCGGCGTCGACTTGACGATGATCGCGCAACTGACGAAATGATCGCCGAATGGCTCCGTACAAGATTTTCGTCTTCGACGCCTACGGCACGTTATTCGACGTCAATTCCGCCGTCGCGCGACGCCGCGAGCACATTGGGCCGCAAGCCGATCGTCTGGCCGAACTCTGGCGGGCGAAGCAGCTCGAATACACCTGGGTGCGCTCGCTGATGAACAGCTATCGCGATTTCCAGGCTCTCACCGAGGAGTCTCTGCGCTTCGCGGCCGAAAGGATCGGCGGCTTGCCAGCACAATTGCAGACAGATCTGCTCAACGCCTATCGCGAGCTCGACGCCTACGCCGACGTTCCCCCGAGACTTTCCCAGTTGAAATCCGTGGGCGTGCGGACGGCAATCCTGTCCAACGGCACGATGGCGATGCTCGAGGCGGCTTGCACGGCGGCGGGCATCGCGCCGTTGATCGACGCGCTCCTCTCGGTCGATGCGATCGGCGTCTTCAAGACGGACCAGCGCGTCTATGACTTGGTTGGCGAGCGGTTCGACTGCGCGCCGCGCGAAGTGTCGTTCCAGTCGTCCAATCGCTGGGATGTCGCGGCCGCCTCGCATTACGGGTTTCGCAGCGTGTGGATCAACCGCAGCGGCGAGCCCGACGAATATAGCGACCATCCACCTGATCGGACGATCCGCACGTTGGAAGAGTTGACGGATTAGCGCGAGGCGTTCAGCCGTCGCCCTCGCGCTTCCCCAACCGGGCCGCCACCAACGGCAGCGTCGCGCTGATCAGCATGAAACGCGCAAAATGGTGCGAGCCGACGAACAGCGGGTCGAGACCAAGCGCCAACGCCATCATCGTCATCGCCTCCAGCCCGCCCGGCGCGAATGCGGCGAGCGCGTCAGCGAAAGGCGCGTTGGCCAGCGCGCTCACAGCCCCGGCGAAAGCGCTCGCGACGAGAAAGGCGGCGACGAACGACGTCAGAGCCGCCAGCACCAGGCGCCGCATCAGACTCCAGTCAAAGCCGATGAGCCGCGAACCGATCCATACGCCAACGAGAGTCTGCGCAACGATCTGCAATAACGGCGCCATGCGGCCCGGCGCCCAGCCGGTTCCATGCGCCAGCGCAGACACTGCGATCGCGGCATAGAGCCCGGCGGCGCCGATCCCGGTCCTGGCCAGATGATGGCCCACCGCGAATGCGCCGGCGAGCAACAGCAGCGTGAGCCACGCTGGGTCGGACGCGAAGTGCGGTGCGATGCCGGATACGGCGCGCCCCGCCACGATCGGCGCCAGCGCCATCAGCACGAAGAGGCGAAAGATCTGGATGATCGCGACGCGGGCGGGATCCGCCGAACTCTGCGACGCCATGATGAAGACATACGACAAAGCGCCGGGCACGGCGCTGTAGAAGGCCGTTTCGCGGGAAAATCCGGGAAAGCGTCTGATCGTGACATAGGATGTCGCTGTGATCGCGCCGATTGCGACGACCAGCAGCGCCAGCGAGACGGGATAGCGGCCAAGCGCGGCCAGCGCTGTCGGATTGACCCCAGAGCCGAGCGCCAATCCCGACATCGCGATGGCGAGATCGCGCAGCCGGCCGGCGAGCGGCGCGGCGTTGCCCGCCGCCGCGAGAATGCCCACCCCGAGCATTGCGCCTGAAAGCCAACCCGCAGGCACGCCAAACGACGCGAGAACGCCTCCACCAGCAAGCCCGGCGGCGAGCGTCAACGCTTGTGCGGCGATCAACTGCTGCGCTTCGCGTCCGGCCAGCGAGCAGACGCCCGCCATTTCAGCGCGCCAGCCATTGCGCCAGCCGCCGCGTCGCCTCGGCGATCTGCGTGGGCGAGCTGGCGAAGCAAAGGCGGACGTATTCCTCTCCGCCAGCGCCAAACGCCGAGCCCGGCGCAACGCCAACGCCCGCTTCGTCAACCAGCCGAATCGCCAGCGCGCGCGTGTCCGGGAATCCGTCAATCTCGCAGAAAACATAAAAGGCCGCGTCGGGCCGGGCAAAGCGCACGCGACCCGTCTTAGCCAATCCGTCCGCGATAATGTCGCGGCTTTCGCGAGTGCGTGCGACCTGCGAGGCGATGAACTCTTCGCCGAAGTCGAGCGCCGCCGTCGCCGCGCGCTGGTTGAACAATGGCACACCGGATGTCGTGTATTGCACAAGATTTTCGATTGCGCCACCTAGCTCGGGCGGCGCTTCGAGCCAGCCGACGCGCCACCCCGTCATCGCCCAGTTCTTGGAGAGAGTCTGGACGAACAGGATGCGATCGTCCGGCTCCATCACGTCATGAAACGATGGCGCGCGTTCGCCTGAAAACACGAAGCGGCCGTAGATCTCGTCGGCGACGATCCACAATCCATGCTGGCGCGCCAGCGCGAGAATGGCGATTAGTTCTTCGCGCGTCGCGGTAAAGCCGGTGGGATTGCCGGGCGAGTTGATGATGACGGCGCGCGTCGCGGAGGTTATCGCCGCGACGAGTCCCGAAATGTCGAGGCTCCAGCGCTCGCCCGGCAGCATCGGCACATCGACGGCACGGGCGCCGCAGAGTGTGATCGCGCCGCGAAAATTCGGCCAGGCCGGCGTTGGGATCAGCACGTCGTCGCCCGGCCCGGCGATCATCCGCAAGGCAATCTGCAAGGCGTGCATGCCGCCAACTGTGACGAAAAACTGTTCGGGATCAAATGCCCGCCCGCCGGGCGCAGGCCCATAAACGCGCGTCATGTAGCGCGCTATCGCTTGGCGCAACTCGGGCGCGCCGCGCTGGTGGGTATAGAATGTCTCGCCCTTGGCAAGAGACTGCCGGGCGGCTTCCGCGATGAATTCGGGCGTGCGCAGATCGCCCTCGCCGACCCAAAGCGGGATTAACCCCTGCCGGTCGCGGCCGTAGTTGAAGACCTCGACGATGCCGCTTTCCTGGATATCAAGCATCAGCGGGCTCACCGCGGCGAGCCAATCGCGGGACAAATCCACTGAGGCTGAAGGCGAGCCTAAGGCGAGCTTATTCATGTGGGCGTTCTCGACGAATCGCTTCGTCGTTGCAAGCCCCCGCGCGTGAACTGGCGACCCGGCCATTCCCAAAAGATGCAAAATAAAACCGAGGCGCCCGCTCGCTCAATACGCGGCGCGCCTCGGTCTCGAAAGCTCTGGAAACGATTATGACCCTTAGCGCTTCAAAGCGTCGCGAATCTGGGTCAGCAGCACGACTTCGTCGCTGGGCGGCGGCGGGGCGGCAGCCGCGGCCGGAGCGGGTCTCTTCATGCTGTTGATCCCCTTTACGACTAGGAAGAGAACAAAAGCGATAATGAGAAAATTGACCGCGACTGTTATGAAATTGCCGTAGGCGAAGACCGGCCCTTGCTTCTTCGCGTCCACAAGGTTGGTCGCGCTCACGGCGTGAGAAAGACCATAGAAGTAGTTGGAGAAATCCGCGCCGCCGATAGCGCCGATGATAGGCATAATGATATCGTCAACGAGCGAGCCGACGATTTTACCGAATGCTGCGCCGATGATCACACCGATCGCGAGATCGACGACATTGCCCTTCATGGCAAAGTCTTTAAATTCTTTCAGCATCAATGATCCCCCACCTTTTAAAAAGCTCGCGAGGCTTAACGCGAGTCACTGAGATTTGAACGGGCCGGACGTTAGCCCAGCCCGACGCAAAGATAAAGGGTGCGACAATCTTGCTTCACACGGCCCGTCAGCCATGATGCCGCCTATGCGCCCTCGCCTGATCGAAACAATGCTGGATAATGCGTCGGCGGGCCGCCGATGGACGCGTCACTGATGCGGCGCACGATCGACTCCGACTTCGAACATATGCTGGCGCTGGGACTGGTCGGACTCGGACTTGCCGACGAGCGGCGCATCGTCATCGAGCGCCTCGGCGCGCTGTCGGACTGGATGCCGGAAAAGGATCAGCCGCTCTGCTCCTGCGCGATTCTGTTTGGCATGGAGGAAGAGCTCGCGAGCCTCGTTAGCGCGGGCGATGCGCCGCTGACTATGCCCGCCGTCCATCTTGCGACTCTTGCGCAGGACAGCGTCTCCATATCCGTCGCGTGGAATGCGCCGACACGGCGTTTCGTCATTCTGACATTCCCCGATGTCGGCGCGCGCCAGCTTGACCGGCTCATCGCGCAAGAGCGTCGGGAACGACAATTGCTGCAACAGCAGGCGGCGGCCGCCGCCGCAAGTTCAGCCATTTCCGCAACGCTCTACCGCGACATCGTTGAGACGACGAACGATGCGGTGTTGAGGCTGAATCCCGATCTCAGCATCGCCTTCATCAATGGCGCCGCGGCCCGCCTGCTCGCCGTCGGGCCGGGCGGCGCCATCGGCCGATCCATTCGCGAAGTCTTGCCGTTGCCGCAGACCGACAATCCATGGAAGCCTGAAATGTGCGCGCGGGGGCCCGCTTCGTTCGATCAGCCAGCGCGCGATCGGACCGGCGGCACCGCTTGGCTGTGGTGGGACGTACGATGGCTTGGCGAAGCGAACGGGCCGCCAGAGTTTCAAGCGGTAGGGCGCGACATCACGCAGAGCCTGCGCCTGCGAGCGGAAGTGGAGCGCGCGAACGAGGAGGCGAAGTTTTCGGCGCTGACGCAGGAGCGGCTGCGCATCGCCCACGACCTGCATGACACGCTGATCCACGCCATCGTCAACCTCATGGCGCGACTGACCTTGCTGCGCCGCGCCGCTCCTGACGGCGAACTGCGTGACGATCTGGCGGCGGCGGAGAAGGAGGCTCGGGAGGGTCTGCGCACCGCGCGCGAGGCTGTCGGCGAAATTCGTTCGGGTTTTGATCTGCCCGACGGCCCCATCTCCGCGCTGCAAGAGGCGGCGCAAAAGCTGCGCGAGCGCGGCGGCATCAGCGTCGAACTGCGCCTCGACGACGACCTTTCAGCACTGTCGCCACAGCAGGCCAGCGCCGCATTGCGCGTTGCCCGCGAAGCCTTGCGCAACGCCGCGCTGCATTCGGGAGCAAGAAATGTCGTCATCGCGACCAGCGCGACGAGCGGCAGGCGCGTCTTGTCGATCGCCGATGACGGAATCGGCTTTGATCCCGCTGGCGAGCGACACGGCCATTTTGGTCTTGCCGGGATGCGCGAGCAAAGCCGCATCGCGGGCGGCGCACTGTCCATCGAGAGCGCTCCCGGCCGGGGCGCCCGAGTGGCGCTGTCGATTCCGGGCGAATAACCCCGCGGCGCATTTCGCTCAGCCCAGCACCGACAATATGCTAGTCATTCAGGAGGAGCCGCTCGCGCGGGACAATCGATGACCAAAAGCCGGATTCGACTGCTGATCGCCGAGGACCAGCCGCTCATCCGGCGCGCGCTCCTCGGGTTGTTTGAGAAAGACGGCGAGATCGACGTCGTCGCGCAGGCCTCGAACGGCGCGGAGGCCGTGGCTCTGGCGCGCGCCTGGCTTCCGGACGTGGCGCTGCTGGACATCAAGATGCCGCGTCTCAACGGCATCGAAGCGGCGCGCCAGATCAATCGCGAGCGGCCGGAAACCCGCATCGTGATGCTGACGACGTTCGATACCGACGATCTGGTCTTTGACGCGATCCTGGCGGGGGCCATCGGCTATCTCCTCAAGGACGCCGAGGAAAGCGATATTCTCGCCACCGTCAAAGACGCCGCCCGTGGCCAGTCGAGAATGTCGCCGCAGATCGCGCGGCGGGTGCTCGAGGATTTTCGTCGCCTCAAGAAGCCGCGCGCCGCGCCGAGCGCCGCAATCCCTCATGAGAAGCTGACGGCGCGCGAGAGCCAAATTCTCGATCTTATCGGCGCAGGAAAATCTAACCGCGACATCGGCGGCGCCCTGCAACTGGCGGAGGGCACGGTCAAGAACCATGTCAGCAACATCCTCGCGAAGCTGCACGCGCGCAGCCGCACCGAACTGGCGATCAGGGCCCAGCGCAGCCTGGATTGAGCGACTATGACTTAAGTCATGTCACAGCGTGACCTTGGACACGCGCGAGGATCGGCGAGATCAGCGAAATAGCGGGGTCTCAAGCGAGTGCTCCCATGCGCGCCGATTTCAGTGGCATTTCAACGGACGAAATCTTCGGACGAGCGGCGATCATCGCCGATCGGCCCAACGATATCGCACGGCTTTCCCGCCTACTGGACGCGACGTCAGGCGTGCAAGTGGCCTATCGAGGCGACCTGGCCGAATTTACCGCGCGCCGCGGCGAGACCAGCGCCAATCTGGCGCTCGTTCATATATCGGGCGACCTCACGCCCGCGCAGTGGATGCAAATCGAGACTCTGACTCGCAGCCTGATGCTGGTCATTATCGGCGACGCCAGGGGCCGCGAAGCATCGGCGCGGATGGCTGCCGCCAGAGCCTGGGCTTTCGCTGACGAAAGCGGTCTCACTCCTGGCGCGCTCGCCGACATTGTTTGTGGACTCAACCGCGCTCACCAGAGCGAGGACCGCCTGCTGCGCCGGATTGCCATCGAGGACGCGCGCGTCAATCGCCTGTCCAGCGCCGCCCGCTTGATCGCGCCAATTCTGCCGCGGGTCGAGGACTCCATCTGGGACCTGATCAGCCTTGTCGGCGCTAGCCCGGCCGCAAGTGAAGCAGGCGACCGCGCCGCGCGGGCGTTCGATGTCGTAGACGAGCTCCATGTGCTCAACGAAGAGTTCGCGGAATGTGTGAAGGCGGCCGGAATGGTGGCGCAATCCCCGGGCGCCGCCGACCTGAACAGGGTCGTCGAGGATTTCGTTCGCGCCAACGCCGCCACCAGCAATGTCTCGGCGCAGACGGGTTGCGACCCGATATTTGTCCGGCCTGCCGCCGCAGCGCTGCGCCATCTTCTGGAGACACTGCTGAGTTCGTGGCGCGCGACCGCGCATCCCGAGGACAAACTGGAATTGCTGACCTGGGATTCGGGTGCGGAGGCCCGCCTCGCCGTTGTCCTCACCAGAATTGCGTCCGAGACGCCGGCAGCCGCGCCCGCGTTCATCGCCTTGCGCAATATCTTCCGCAAACTGGACCCGATGGTGCAGGCCTGTGGCGTTGATGTTGAAGCAAGCTTTGCCCCAACCGGGGAAAGCGATTCAGCTTCGATGACGATTTGTCTGCCTAAGCGGCCGCCGGCAAACCTGTGCGCCGCCGCAACGAGGCGTCCGGCTTTCAGAGCCTTCGCTCCGCAAGTCAGAGACCGCGCCGAATAATCGCCGCCCCGATTGATTCAAACAATTCGCTGACGCCTTCACCGGTGAGCGCGCTGGAAAAAAGCGTTTCTTCCATCCGCAGGCCGGCGGCGATTGCGGCCTGCTCGCCCGGCGCAAGATCGATCTTGTTGATGACGCTGCGCAATGGGCGGCCGGGGAAGCGTTCCGCAAAATCGCGCGCCAGATTGGCCATCTTCAGCGTCGTCGATGGCCTTGACGCGTCGGACACGAGAATCGCGCCAGAAGCGCCGCGCACGTAAACCGTCTCGAATATGCGTTGACCGAAATCGCCGTCCGTGTCCCACAGAATCATCCGCAGCGTTTGGCCGTCGCAGTTGACGTCATGGGTCAGGACATCCACGCCGATCGTCGTTTTGTACGCGCTGTCGAAACGGTCAAAGACGAAGCGGTTCGCCAGAGAGGTCTTTCCGACGCCGATGTCGCCAAGCAGCATGACTTTGGCGCTCATTGTCACGGCGGCAACTCATCGCTCAACAGGGCCTCGAACATGACCCGGCGATTGCGCGCATGCTGGGACGAGGCGGCATCGGCGATCTGCATTTGCGCCGAGCGGGCAACGGCGACGATCTTCTCCGCGGCGACGCCGCGCTCTATCAGCAGGCGCGCAATCTTCGCGGCGCGCTTGTTCGAATTCGTAGCGTTCAGCACGGCACCGCCGGTGTCGTCCGCATAGCCAACGACGCGAATGCCGTCGCCCGATTGCTTCATCGCCGCCGCGATCGCGTCAAGACGGGAGCTGGCCGTCTCCGGATTGACGAAATCGTCCTGCGCGGTGAAGAAGATCGCGACCCCGGCGATCGCATTCAGGAACTGCTCATGCGGCGACGGGCTTGGCTTCGTCGGCGCCGGAATCTGGGTCCGGATCGCGTCAAGCGTGGCCGCCAGCGGCCCGATTCGGGCAGCGCTGTCTGCGCCGAGTTGTTCGGCCTGGGTCAGCCTCGCCGTCGCTGCCTCGCGGGCGCTCTCAACGTCGGCTCGCAGCGCCTCGATCTTGGCGGCATTGTCTTGCGCGCGCTGGTCAGCGGTCTGCTTGGCCGCCTCGATCGCCACATCCTTGCTGGCGAGCCCGGCGCGGACTTCGTCACGGAGCCGATCGAGGTTGGAGGCTTGCGCCGCTTGGGCCGCCGCGTCGTCTCCGGTCAGTCGCTTGATGTCGCCCGCCAGCGCCCCGAGTTGTTGCGACTTGCCTGCGAGATCGGCGCGCATTTCGTCACGCAACTGATCGAGGCTGGAGGCTTGCGCCGCCTGCGCCGCCGCATCGTCCGCGGTCAGCCGCTTGATGTCGCCCGCCAGCGCCTCGATCTGCTGCGACTTGGTCGCAAGGGCTCCGAGATTCAGCGCCTCCGACTGCACGAGGGAGTCTTTCGTCGCCTTGATGTCGGCGGCCAATGTGCCGACCGCCGCGGTCTGCGCGGCAATATCCGCATTCAGGTTTCCGGCGAGGCGCGTCAGTCCCGCCGCTTGCGCCGCTTGCGCCGCGTTGCTGGCAGCCCGCATATCCGCCATCGCCGCATCGATCCGGTGTTCGGCTTGATTGATCCGCGCCGCCAGCGCGTTTGCCAGCGTCGCGGACGCTTGCAATTGCGCATCGCTGGCGACAACGGCGATAGCGGGCGCGACATCATAGGGCGCGGCGGCGGCGGTGACCGCGGAAATTGCCGCCGCGGCGTCCTGCGCCGACCCCGTGAGCCCCTGCAGCACGACTTTGCCGGCGGAATGGTCGATATCGAGGCGCAGCGGATAGGCGTTCAAACCGGGGTTGGCGGCGCGCGCCTGCTCCAGCGCGCCATTGATCGCGGCTTCGCGTTGCCAGCGGCGGATCGGAAAGAAAAGCGCAAGAGCGACGAGCAGCGCAACTATCAGCGCCGCGATGCCGAGTTTCGACTTGCCCGCGCCTGCGCCAACGACGCTGCGGCCGGTCGCCAGCGCCGCAAGGTCGGCTTCGCTGATCGCCACGCCGCGGTCGTGACGGTCCACCAGATCCAGAAAGCCCGCGTCAAGCGCCTGCCGGTCGCCGCGGTCGAGATCGCCCGTCACCTCCGCAGCCAGAACGATTTGCGACGAGGCGCGCAAGAACACCTGGCTGCCGCCCAGATCGAGTGTGCGCAGCTCGCCATGCTGGCTGGCCAGCACGCTCGTCGCAAATTCGCTGATCGCGGCGATCATGCCGCTGATCATTTCAGGATTGTCGGCGTGCGCCGCGCCCGCGCTCCAGTGCGCCAGCAGGATGCCGCTGCCGCGCTCGAGCAGCAGGATGCGTTGAAAAGTTGCGCTCGCCGCCTGCGACAGCGCAATTTCCGCCATCGGCCGACCACTCGTCAGCGATTGCAGGCGCAACTTCCAATGGCTGGTTGACAGCAGGGAATCGAGGCGGCGATTGATCGATTCGGCGAGCTCGCGAAACGCATTGGCGACTGCCGCGGCAACTAGCCGGCCCGTGATCGGGTAGAGCGCCTCGACCATCATATCGCGGGAATTTTTGATCTCGTTGCGAATGGCGGCGACAACGACAGGGGCTATCGCGGCCGCCAATTCGCGATGGCGCGCGACTTCGGCGCGGCGCAGAGCTTCGACGAGGATTTCCGCGGTCGCCGCTTCGAGCCGGGGCGCGTCGCCGACGCGGCCCTCGAGCGCGTCGATATGCGCTTCAGCCGTCGCCAGCCGCGACGATTCAGGACTGAAAAGGAGGGCCTTGAGTTTGTCGATCTCGCCCGCCTGCCCGCCCGGCGCGGCCATGTTAGGTGGCCTTTCGCGCGCCGCTCATGTTGCGGATGCTGGCGCCCAGTTGAGCGATGGCGTTGCCGATGTCGTCGATCGCCGACGCCTGTGCGCGTTCGGTCTCGCGCGCCAGATCGGCGAGGCGGCTCTCGACTTCCGAAAATCTCTCGCGCATCGACACGGCCAGGGCATCGACCTTGGCGTCAAGCGCGGACAGCGAGGCCTCGGTGCCGCGTTTGGCCTCACCGAAAAGCAGTTCGCGGACCTGATTGATGACGCCCGCCGGGTCAGAACCATTGGCTTGCACTGGCGCGGACGGCACTGACTGAAGGTGGCTCTGTCCGGCTTCGGACAACGGCGGACGCGGGGAGGACTTCTCGGGTCGCATGATCGATTCCTGAGTAGAACTGGGGCGGCGCGGCGCTCCGCCGATCGAGGCTTAGCATTGTATTTTGTGCGAATCGAATCAAGCCGACCGATTGATGACGCGAATAAACAGTTATCGCGATTTTGCTAAGGCGAGCGCGCGTCGCCCGCGCTGCGGGACCTTCGGCACTCCGCGCGACATGGCCTTCAGCACGGATGTCGCCAAGGTTCTTCCCCCATGATGCGCAGATGAGCGGGCTTCGCCGCCAATTGGGGGAGGGTTGAGTGACATTTTACAGCGTACGACTTGGTCTGTTGCGGATGCGGTCTCACAATTCGCGTCCTTCAGACCTCTCCATGTGGGAAACCGCGGTGAGAAGAAAGCTGCTGGCGGAATCTGAGAACCGCCTCGCGATCGCCCTCGCTGTCGGCGACGAAAATGTTGCGCCAACGAAAGACCTCGCTATGCTTTTCCTGCTCGCCAGGCCGTCGCTGCTGACCGCCGCTTGATCACTAGCGGTTTTTGGCCGCGACTTGCGGCAGTTCATCGCTGCGCGCGCGCAAGAATGCCGCGCGCGCCTCTGTCAGCTTTGTCGCACAAAACCCGTGCGCCGCCTCATGCGCATAGTCGCGGCATGCCTCCTCGCGCACGGAGGAAAACCCGGCCTGATCGCGGGCAAAATCCTTGGCTTTGCCGGAATCCTTCAAGCGGGCGCCCAGCTCCTTGAAATTCGTCACCATCTCGCTCTGGGCGCGCGCGCGCGTCCGTTCGATCGATTTGGAGTCTTTGGCAAGAGCAGCCCCGTCCGGACCCCACAGGCCGGCCGGGCTGGCCTGACAGTCCGCGGCCTTGAAGACGCAGGCTTCGGTCTGCGTCGGCGAAAGGACCGCGCCGTCCAGCACGTCAAAGGTTAAGGGGCAGGCCGGAATGTCCGCCTCGAATCGCAACAGACCGTCCGGCCTGGCGAGGCTCTTAGTCTCGATTGGCGATGCGCCGACGACGTCGATGCTGCACGGCTGTTTCGCGTCGGAGATGACTTCCCCGACCAGGCGGAGCTTATCGATTCTTAAAACCGAGCCCTTCCCCGAGAACTGCAGCAGCCCCGAACGGCCGTTGAGCAACAGCGGGCGCCCAATGATCGTCGAAAGGCTGGGCGGCGGCCGCGGTCCAGCCTTTGCAGCCGACTTTGGCCTGTAAAGCTTCTCGACTGATCCGGCAGCACTGGGCGCGACGGCGCCCGGCAAGGCCAGTTGCGCCAGCGCGGGACCCGCTCCGATAAGGACGACGACTACAAGGGCGATAAACGATCGCGACATGCAAATCCAATACGACCAGCGCGGCAAAAGAGGAAGTGGGTTCTCGCCTCCGGCCGCCGGTCCTAAAACGATGAGAGACAGCGGTTGAGCTCGAAAAACTTGGCGGAGCGCGAGGCTTCTCGCGTCTTGCGCCCCGCAAGGGCCCCACTTATATACCCGCCATCGCTGCTGGATGAATTCGTCCGGCGGAACTTTTTTTAACATCCTGTCGGGGACCGGATGGGGCGCAAAAAGCGCGTTCAATTCATAGCCTGGCCGCTTCGGGGCCGCGCGGTCTCGCGAAGAAATGAGGACATGAACAATGGCTAAAGTTATCGGAATTGATCTTGGGACCACCAATTCCTGCGTCGCGGTGATGGAGGGCTCAACCCCGAAGGTCATCGAAAATTCGGAAGGCGCGCGCACCACGCCGTCGATCGTCGCATTTACCGACGACGGCGAACGGCTCGTTGGACAGCCGGCCAAGCGCCAGGGCGTGACCAACCCCGAGCGCACCTTCTTCGCTATCAAGCGCCTGATCGGCCGCTCCTACGACGATCCGATGACCAAGAAGGACATGGGACTTGTTCCCTACAAGATTATCAAAGCGCCCAATAACGACGCCTGGGTGACTGCCGACAGCAAGCAATATTCGCCCTCGCAGATTTCCGCCTTCGTTCTGCAAAAAATGAAGGAAACGGCCGAGGCGCATCTCGGAACGACCGTCACCCAAGCCGTCATCACGGTCCCCGCCTATTTTAACGACGCCCAGCGTCAGGCGACCAAGGACGCAGGCAAGATCGCCGGCCTTGAAGTTCTGCGCATCATCAACGAGCCCACCGCGGCGGCGCTCGCCTATGGGCTCGACAAGAAGAAGTCCGGCACCATCGCGGTCTATGACCTTGGCGGCGGCACGTTCGACGTCTCTATTCTGGAGATCGGCGACGGCGTATTCGAAGTCAAATCGACCAATGGCGACACGTTCCTCGGCGGCGAGGACTTTGACATGCGACTCGTCGAATATCTGGCGAGCGAGTTCAAGAAAGAACAGGGCATCGACCTCACCAAGGACAAGCTGGCGCTGCAGCGGCTGAAGGAATCAGCCGAAAAAGCCAAGATTGAATTGTCCTCGGCGACTCAGACCGAAATCAATCTTCCCTACATCACCGCCGATGCGGCTGGTCCCAAGCATCTCGCACTGAAACTGACGCGCGCCAAATTCGAGGCGTTGGTCGATGATCTCGTGCAGCGCACGGTCGAGCCCTGCCGCAAGGCTTTGAAGGACGCCGGGCTGGCGGCGGGCCAGATCGACGAGGTGATCCTCGTTGGCGGCATGACGCGCATGCCCAAGGTGCAGGAAATCGTCAAGCAGTTCTTTGGCAAAGAGCCGCATAAGGGCGTCAACCCTGATGAGGTTGTCGCGATCGGCGCGGCGGTTCAGGCCGGCGTGCTGCAAGGCGACGTCAAGGACGTGTTGCTGCTCGACGTGACGCCGTTGTCGCTCGGCATTGAGACGCTGGGCGGCGTCTTCACGCGCCTCATCGACCGCAATACGACGATCCCGACCAAGAAGAGCCAGGTGTTCTCGACCGCCGAGGACAACCAGACCGCTGTGACCATCCGCGTCTTCCAGGGCGAGCGCGAAATGGCCGCCGACAACAAGGCGTTGGGCCAGTTCGATCTCGTCGGCTTGCCCTCCGCGCCGCGCGGCGTGCCGCAGATCGAGGTGACCTTCGATATCGACGCGAACGGTATCGTTAACGTCACCGCCAAGGACAAGGCGACCAACAAGGAACAGCAGATCCGCATCCAAGCTTCGGGCGGCCTCTCCGAAGCCGACATCAACAAGATGGTCAAGGACGCCGAGATTCACGCCGCCGAAGATAAGAAGCGGCGTGAGATGGTCGACGCGAAGAACCAGGGCGAATCGCTGATCCACGACGCCGAGAAGTCGCTTAAGGAATATGGCGACAAGGTCTCGGCCGCCGACAAGAGCGCGATCGAGGCGGCTGTTGCGTCGCTGAAGACCGCGCTGCAGGGCGAGGATGTCGAAGCCGTCAAGGCGCGCACCAACGATCTTATGCAGGCCCAGATGAAGCTCGGCGAAGCCATGTATAAGGCGCAGCAGGCTGCGGGCGCCGCGCCCGAAGGGGCCCCGCATGGCGCCGAAAACAAGGACGACGTCATCGACGCCGAATTCAAGGAAGTCGACGACGACAAGAAGAAGTCGGCGTAACCCGCCGCCGGACAGCGGGGATGCCTTCCGAGGTATCCCCACCTTTTTTTCGCAGATTGACCATTTCCCGCGAAAGCCGGGACGTCCCTTGCGGATTTCGCTCCACACGAATATCTAGACCACCCGATGGGGGCCGTGAGAATCAGCCGGAAATTGCGCGCGCTGGCGCTATTTCCGCATACCGCATCAGACGAAGTGGACCGGATCTGACGTGGCCAAACGAGACTTTTACGAGACATTGGGGGTCGGCAAGAGCGCCAGCGATGCTGACCTGAAGGCGGCTTTCCGCAAGGCGGCGATGCAGTGCCACCCCGACCGCCACCCCGGCGACAAGCAGGCGGAATCGCGTTTCAAGGAACTTAACGAAGCCTATCAGCATCTGAGCGATGCGCAGAAGCGCGCCGCTTACGACCGCTACGGCCATGCGGCGTTCGAGCACGGCGGCGGCATGGGCGACGGGTTCGCCTCATCGATGTCCGACATCTTCGACGATCTGTTCGGCGACATGATGGGACGACGCGGCGGCGCTCGCGGTGGGTCAGGCAAGGAACGCGGCGCAGATCTCCGCTACAACCTGGAAATCACGCTTGAAGAAGCGTTCCACGGCAAGGTCGCCTCGATCAAGCTGCCCACTGCGGTCACTTGCGAGGGCTGTTCGGGCTCGGGCGCCAAGGCTGGCTCGCGACCGCAAAACTGCAAGACCTGCGGCGGCCACGGGCGCGTGCGGGCGCAGCAGGGCTTTTTCGCCATCGAGCGCACCTGCCCCTCGTGTCAGGGCCGCGGCCAGATCATCGAAAATCCCTGCGATCGCTGCGCCGGCTCCGGCCGCGTGACGCGCGAACGCACGCTGTCGGTCAATGTGCCGGCTGGCGTTGAGGATGGCACCCGCATCCGCCTCAGCGGCGAAGGCGAGGCCGGTCAGCGCGGCGGCGCGCAGGGCGACCTCTACATATTCCTGTCGATCAAGCCGCATCCGTTCTTCCAGCGCGATGGCGCGGATCTCTATTGCCGCGTGCCGATCTCCATGGTGCAGGCGGCGCTCGGCGGCGAGTTTTCGGTACGCACGCTCGATGGCGGTGACGCCAAGGTGCGCATCGCTGAGGGTACTCAGTCCGGCAAACAGCTCCGGCTGCGCGGCAAGGGCATGCCAACGCTGCGATCACGCGATTTTGGCGATCTTTATATCCAGGCCAACGTCGAGACGCCGCAGAATCTGACGCGCCGCCAGCGCGAGTTGCTGGCGGAGTTCGAGGCGGAGTCCTCGAACAAGACCCACCCGGAAAGCGCCGGCTTCTTCGCCAAGATGAAAGAATTCTTCGAAGGCCTTAGCTGATCCCTTGCCGCTTGCGGCCCTCCAAACGGAGCCACGATGGCGGACCGCATGAAAGCGCTGGATATCGCGGGGCGGCTCAAATCGAGCCGCAAGCACATCGCCGCTTTCAATGACAAGACGCGCTTTCTCAAGACGCTGATCGGGAGCCCCCGTCTCACCGGCGCTGTCTCGCCGTCAGGTCGCCGCCTCGCGCAAGCGATGGCGCGCGCCATTGGGCCGGTCCGCCAGGGGCTGGTGATCGAACTCGGCCCCGGCACCGGGCCGGTGACCAAAGCGCTGCTCGAAAGCGGCGTCGCCCCCACCGACCTGCTGCTGGTCGAATATGACCGTGGCTTCTGCTCGCTGCTCGCGGCGCGGTTTCCCGGCGTTCGCATCGTCCAGGGCGATGCCTATGCGCTCAGCGAGACGCTTGGCGGCCTCATTGATCGCCCGGTTCGCGCCGTCGTCTCCAGCCTGCCGTTGCTGAATCAGAAGCGTGAGGTCCGCTCGATCCTGTTCGCCGACGCTTTCGCGCTAATGCGTTCTGACGGCGTATTCGTGCAGTTCACCTATGGTCTGGGTTCCCCGATCCCGGCGAGCGATTGCGCGGGACGCTTCGCGGCGCGGGCGAGCGCGCCCATCTGGCGCAATCTTCCCCCCGCTCGCGTTTGGACCTATCGCTTGAGCTCAAGCGCCAAGCCGCCCGAGACGATGATGGCGCGGCTGCGCCGGAAAGCATCGCTGCCCGGCAGCCTCACGCGAAAATGAAACGAGGAGGCGGCGTGGCCCCAGTCGAAGCGCGCGACAGGCTGATTGTCGCTCTTGATGTCGCGGACGTCGTGGCGGCCGAACGGCTAGTCGAGGAGCTTGACGCGAGCGTCAGCTTCTACAAGGTCGGAATGGAGCTGACGTATGGCGGGGGCTTTGGCCTCATCGGACAACTTGTCGCGGCCGGCAAGCGCGTGTTCGTCGATCTGAAATTGCACGACATTCCCAACACGGTTGAGCGGGCGGTCGGCCAGATCGCGCGGACCGGCGCGACGTTTCTGACCGTCCATGCTTATCCCCAGACCATGCGCGCCGCCCGCGCCGGCGCCGCGGGCTCGCCCCTCAAGCTGTTGGCGGTTTCGGTGCTCACGTCGTGCGACGACTCGGACCTGGCGGAGGCCGGATACGCCTTGAGCGTCAAGGCGCTGGTGGCGCGGCGCGGCGAACAAGCGCTTGCCGCCGGGATCGACGGTCTCGTCGCCAGCCCGGCCGAAGCGGCAATGCTGCGCGTGGCGCTCGGCCCTGACATGCTGATCGTCACGCCGGGAGTGCGCCCCGCCGGGGCCGGGATCGGCGATCAGAAGCGCATCGCCACACCCGGCCAGGCGATCGCCGACGGCGCCGACTATCTCGTTGTCGGACGTCCGATCACCCAGGCGCGCGAACCCCGTATCGCCGCAGACGCCATTGTCGCCGAAATCGCGTCCGCTCTCGCTCGTTAAGCGCGCGGCCGCTAAGGTGGCCTGAGGTAGAGGAGGAAACATGCCCAAAGGCTATCTCGTCGCTCGCGTCGACATCACCAACAAGGAGGCTTACGCGGCCTATGCCGAGGTCGCGAGCAAGGCGCTCGCCAAATATGGCGTCAAAGTCCTGGCGCGCGGCGGCCGCTTCGAGGCGCTCGAAGGATCGGCGCGCTCGCGCAACGTCGTGCTCGAATGCGAGAGCTACGAAGCGGCGCGAGCTTTCTACTTCTCCCCCGAGTACAGCTCCGCCCGCGCGATGCGGGAAGGGGCCGCGGTGATCGAATACGTTCTCGTCGAGGGAGTCTGAATATGGCTAAGGGCTACTGGATCGTTCATGTCGATGTCACCGACGCTGAGGCCTACAAGGATTACGTGGCCGCGAATGCGATTGCCTTCGCCAAATATGGCGCGCGGTTCCTTGTGCGCGGGGGAAACGCCACGTTGCAAGCGGGCGTCTTGCGGCCACGCCATGTCGTGATCGAGTTCAGGGATTACGCGACGGCGCTTGCGTGCCACGATTCCCCCGAGTACCAGCTTGCGGCGACGCTGCGCGACAAGGCGAGCCGGGTCGATCTGGCGATTGTCGAGGGCTATGACGGGGCGCAGCCGCGCTAGGCTCAGGAGTTTCTGTTTATGGCCGACATGCGGCTGGTTGTTACAGGCGCCGCCGGTCGTATGGGGCGCATTCTTGTCCGAACAATTCAAGAAACTCCCGGCGTCAAACTCGCGGGCGCTCTTGAGCGCGAGGGCTCGCCGCTGCTTGGCCAGGACGCCGGCCTGATCGCCCAATGCGGCGAGGCGGGCGTGACGATTTCGGCCGACCCGCTCAACGCGGTCCTCGATGCCGACGGCATCGTCGACTTCTCCGCCCCGGCAGCGACGATTGAGTTTTCCGCGCTCGCCGCGCAGGCCCGCATCGCCCACATCATCGGCACGACCGGGCTGAGCGAGGAGCACATCAACCGCATCAGCGCGGCGGCGCGCCATGCGCCGATCGTCCGATCGGGCAACATGAGTCTCGGCGTCAATCTTCTGGCGCTGCTGACGCGCCGCGTCGCGCGGGCGCTCGGCGAGGACTTCGACATCGAAATCATCGAAATGCACCACCGGATGAAGATTGATGCGCCATCGGGCACCGCGCTGATGCTGGGCGAGGCTGCGGCAGAAGGGCGCGGGCTTGATCTGCGCGAGCGATCGGCGCGGGGACGGGACGGCCTGACCGGCGCACGCAAGAACGGCGATATCGGCTTTGCCTCGCTGCGCGGCGGCACCGTAATCGGGGACCATAGCGTTATTTTCGCCGGCCAAGGCGAGCGCATCGAACTGACGCATCGCGCCGAGGATCGCTCGGTGTTTGCACGCGGCGCGATCAGGGCGGCGCTATGGGCGCATGGGCGCAAGCCGGGGCTTTACTCGATGGCCAACGTGCTTGGGATGGCGGGGGAATAGGACGCTGTCGCCGAGGATGGCGTCCGGACTTTACTGGACCGCCAATGTGCCGGAAGCGGCCGGCGATGAGACCGATTGTTCCTTGCATTCAAAGTCGAGCTTGGCCGATTTTTCGGCCTTCGGCGTCTTCACCTCGATGCTCACAGGCTTGCAGGTCGCGCCCTCGATGAAGAGCGCCTTGTGCTGAATCCCATCGGCGCCAAAAATGAAATTGGTGAACGCCCGATGCGTGACGATCTGCTGGCCCTCTTTGCCCGTCTGGATCAGATTGACGGTGGCGGTGGCGTATTTGGGCGCCGAGTTTTTCTCGCCCGTGAAAGTCAGATCGAGGAAAACCCCGGTCGCCGGTTCCTGGTTTCCTCCGCCTTTGGCCAGATCGATGAAGGCGGGAGCGCCGATGATGTTGCTTGACAGTTTTCCCGTCCGCTCGAGAAACAGAAATGCTTTGATGTCGGCGATGCGAACATCCGCCGCAAGCACAGGATTAGCAAGCGCAGCCACCGCCGCAGCGAGAAACGCGGTCTGCTTCATAATCCCTCCGCAACAACCAACGCGACAAATTAACCTCGAAATACGTCATCTATATGTATAGGATTGTATGCATAAAAAAAGCCCCGGTCCAAACAATCGGACCAGGGCTTAACGCCGTTCAATCAATCGTTGCGGCTCGATCCCGTGAGCTGCAGCAGGGCCTGGAAGATATTGATGAAGTCGAGGTACAGGCGCAGCGCGCCGTGGATCGACTTTTTCTGCGCCATTTCATATCCGTCGCCGGCGAAATACTGCTCCTTGATCGACTGGGTGTCCCACGCGGTCAGGCCAGCGAACACGCCGATGCAGACGATCGACAAAGCCCATTGCAGGCCGGTGCTCTGCATGAAGATGTTGACCACGCTGGCGATAACCAGCCCGAACAGACCCATGATCAGGAAGGAGCCCATCGCCGACAGGTCTCGCCGCGTTGTGTAGCCATACAGGCTGAGGCCGCCGAAAGCCGCCGCCGTCTCAAGGAACACCCGGCCGATCGAGGCTTGCGTGTACACGACGAGCAAGGACGACATCGAGAGGCCGATCAAGGCGGCGAATACCAGGAACGCATTGCGCGCCGACGCGACCGACATCGAATTCAATCGCGCCGAAATATAAAACACCACCACCAAGGGCGACAGCACGATCACCCATCGCAATGGGGAGAAATAGATCGCCTGGCCGAACGCGCTGGCGGAAACGGCGTGACCGCCGGCAAACTTCACATCGGCCAAGGCGAACGCCAGATAGGCCACCAGCCCCGTCACGCCGAGACCGAGGGTCATGTAGTTGTATACGCCGATCATATAGGCGCGCAGCCCTTGATCGATCGCGCCGGCTTGCGCGACGCGGCCGCCGAAACGGGCGCTGGCCGAGCGGTCATAATTGGACATCGCAGACCTCTTGAAGGTTAACGAGCATTCGAAATCGCTGGCCCTGCCAACAACCCTCAGCTCACCGGCATTATATGGGCTAGGGGGCCCTCCCGCGCAAGGGATGGGACGGGCCCGCCGTTCAGTGTCCGCCGCCGCCCGCGCCGGCTGGCACCAGCGGCCGCCGCATCATCGGGGCGAGGATTACCAGCGCGAAAAAGATCGCAGTCAGCGCCAGAAACACGTCGCCCAGCGCCATGACCTGCGCCTGCCGGCGCGCCATAAGCATCATCTGCTTCGTCGCGGCCAGCGCCGCATCGGAACCGCGCGAGGCGAAAGCGGCGGTGAGATTGGTCATTGTCTCGTCCGCAGCGGTGCGTCCCCAGGACACGGACTCGTGCAGGCGCGCGAGATGCAGATCTAGCCGCTTGTCGAGCAGCGTATTGATGAGAGCCAGGCCGACGGCCCCGCCCAGATTGCGGGTCAGGTTGAACAGCCCGGAGGCGTTCTTCATTTTTTGCGGCGGCATTGTCCCGAGGGCCAGATTGTTGATCGGGACCATGCACAGCATCAGCGAGAAGCCGCGCAGCATCTGGGGAACCAGCAGCTCCCAGAAATCCCAATCCTGAGTGACGTAGGACGCCTGCAGCGTTCCCACCGCAAACCCGGCGAAGCCCACGGCGATCATCGCGCGCGGATCGACCCTGGTCATCAGCCGTCCCGATATCGGCGCCATCAGGAACATGCACACGCCGGTGACGAACATGGTCTTGCCGATCATCAGCGAGGAATAGCCGCGCACGCTCGCCAGATAGACCGGGTAGATATAGGTCAGGCCATAGAGCCCGATGCCCATCACGAAGGAGAACAGCGACCCCGTCCAGAAATTGCGGTCGGCGAAGGCGGAGAGATCGACGATCGGCTGTGGCGCGCGGAACGCCCGCCAGAAGAACACCACGCCGCTCGAAATCGAGAGGATGACCGCCCACGTCACCGGATCACTCTGGAACCAGTCCTGCGACGGCCCCTCCTCCAGCGCATATTCCATCGCGCCGAGAAATCCCGCCATCGCGATCAGGCCAGCCCAGTCGAAGCGCTTGAGCAATGAAAAGTCAGGCTTATCGAAATCGATAAGCAGCCAGGTCCCGATGGAGACGGCGATACCGGGAATGATATTGACCAGAAACAGCCAGTGCCAGGAGAAGACGTCGGTCAGATAGCCGCCGACAGTCGGCCCGATGGTCGGCGCGAGCGTTGCGACAAGGCCAATGATCGGCGCCACGATCGGCTGCTTGCTGCGCGGAAAAATGGTGAAGGCCGAGGCGAACACCGTCGGGATCATGCCGCCGCCGATAAAACCTTGCAGCGCGCGAAAGAAGATCATCTCGTTGATCGAGGTGGCCTGCGCACAGAAGAAGCTCATCAACGTGAAGCCCGCCGCCGACCCGACGAACACGATGCGCGTGGAGAACGCCCGCGACAAAAACCCCGACAGCGGGATCATGATGACTTCGGCGATGAGATAGGCGGTTTGCACCCAGGTGATTTCGTCTGACGAGGCGGACAGGCCGGCCTGAATCTCCGACAGCGAGGCCGAGACGATCTGGATGTCCAGAATCGCCATGAACATGCCGAACACCATGAAGATAAACGCGGCCAGCTTGCGCGGCTCGAACGCCTCGGCGGGGCGCGGCGGGGCGCCCGCGACGGCGGTCGCGCTCACGGCCGCGCGTCCGCCGGCCTGGCGCCAGCCTCGAACCCGAGCGCGCCGAGCAAGGTGAGCTTCGGCTGGCTTTCATCGCGGGTGCGCACGGACGCGACAACCGACAGGCCGGGCCGCAGCATGTCGTCGCGCAGCGCCTCCTGGGGAAGCGCGATGCGCACCGCGACGCGCTGGACGATCTTGGTGAAATTGCCGGTTGCGTTGTCGGGCGGCAGCAACGAGAACAGCGAGCCGGACGCCGGGGCGATCGACTGCACGGTGCCCTCGATCACGCGCCCGTCGAGCGAATCAACGGCAACATTCACCTTCTGGCCCGGATGGATCGAGGCGAGCTGCGTCTCCTTGTAGTTGGCGTCGACATAGGCGCTATCCCTGCGGACGATCGCCATCAACCGCGTTCCGGGCTGGGCATACTGGCCAACGACGGCGGCCTTGTTGCCGACGATTCCATCGACCGGCGCAGTGATTCGGGTAAAGCTGAGGTCGTGCTCGGCTTTGGCGAGCGCGGTTTCGAGTTCGCCGCGCACACGCTCCGCCTCGCTCTTCTGCGCGGCAAGCACATCGAGATTGGCCTTTGCCCCGCTCTGCGCGGCCTCGGCGCCGGCCAGCGAAGCCCGCGCGGCGGCAAGCGCGGCGGCGGTGCGCGCCTTATCGGCTGCCGACTGTTCAAGCCGCTGCTGCGAGCCAAAGCTGGTCTGGGCGAGCTTTTGCGATCGATCGAACTCGAGCGCGGCGCGCTCAGTGTCCGCCTGGCTCGCGGTGAGCTGCGCACGGCTGGCATCCGCCTGGGCGGCGGTCTGGGCGATAATCGCCTGCTGGGCGGTCATCTGGCTGGCGATGCGCTGGATCGTCGCGTCCTGCGTGGCGATCTTGTCGCGCGCCGCGGCGACCGCGAGCCGGTAGTCGCCATCGTCGAGCTCAGCCAGCAGATCGCCCGCATGAACGACCTGATTGTTGACGACCGGCACCCTGGCGATGTGGCCGGCGACTTTGGCGGCGATGATCGACGTCTCGGCGCCGACATAAGCGTCATCGGTTGACACAAGGAAGCGCCCGTTGACGTACCAGTCCCAGGCTTTGGTTCCCCCGTATCCAAGCCCGGCGACAATGACCGCCGGAATGATGAAACGACGCAACGAGCGGCGCGGCGGGGCCTTGGCGGCGGCGGGTGGCGGCGCGGCCTTCGGCCCCGCAAACGCGGCCGGCTGGATAACCGGTGAGGAGACGATCGGAACCGGGGCGGTGGCAATCTGTTCTTGCGCCATTACTGAAACCTGGGTAAAACCGAACCGTTCGGTCATCGCGGGTTGACATAGACCCAGCGCCTCCCTAAATCAAGGCCAAACCGAACCGTTCGGTCATTTATTTTACTCGTCCTATCCCGGAAGCAGGAATGGAAGTCCAGGCATTGCGTGATGCGACCGATCAAGGCGGGACCACAGAGGCGCCCGACAGCGCCAAGCGCCGCCAGATTATGGAAGGCGCCCGCCGGGTTTTCCTCGCCGACGGCTTCGACGGCGCCAGCATGAACGACATCGCCCGCGCCGCCGGCGTGTCGAAGGGCACGCTGTACGTTTACTTCACTTCGAAGGAACAATTGTTCGAGGCCTTGATCCGCGAGGAGCGCCATCAGCAGGCCGAGCGTCTGTGCGATTTCTCGATGGACAATCCCGATGTGCGGACCGTGCTCTGCACCTTTGGCCGCCGCCTGATCGGCATGATGACGCGGCCCGATTCCATGTCGCACCTGCGCACGGTGATCGCGGCATCGAGCAAATTCCCGCAGCTCGGGCGCGCCTTTTATGAAGCCGGCCCCTGCTTTGGCGCCAAGCGCCTCGCGCAATATTTGCGCCGCCGCGGCGAAGAAGGCCTGCTCGACATCGCCGATCCCGAACGCGTCGCCTGGCAATTTCTCGCGCTGTGCAAAGGCGAGACCCACACGCCGCTGCTGTTTCGGATGGTCGAGGAGCTTGATCCCGCTGCCGTCGAAACCTCAATCGACGGCGCCGTCAATCTGATCCTGGCCGCTTACGGCGCCCCGCCCTTGCGCGAAGCAGCCCTCGCGGCGCTTCAATCGAGCAGCCGGCCTTCGGCTGGAGCCCCAGCAACCACGCCAGTCTGAGCCGAGGCGTCGCGCTTGCCACAGCAAACCCGCGCCGATATAGAACGCGGCGTTGGCCCCGCACATGCTCCCTTCGTCTAGCGGCCCAGGACGTCGCCCTCTCACGGCGAAAACACGGGTTCGATTCCCGTAGGGAGCGCCAGGATTCCGTAAGCCCTTGCGCGAGCTTGACGGCGCGGGAGCTTTCTCGTCTGTTGGGGAGGCGAGCATGAGCGGCACTGGTATCGACGCGATCCGCGCGCTGCTGACATCTAAGCCGCGCCCGGTCGGCTAGGCGGAGCGGAGGGCGCGGATCGAGGAAGTCGGCACGGTCTGGGCGGCGGCCGACGACGTTCGGCTCGATGCGGTCGATTGTAACGGGGTGCCGGGCGAATGGTCGCTGGCGCCGGGTAGCGACGCGTCGCGTGCTGATGTTCTTCCATGGCGGCGGCTATTGCTCAGGCTCGATCGCGAGCCACCGCCGCATGGTGACAGAAGCGGGCCGCGCGGCGCGGATGCGCACGCTCGTGGTCGCCTACCGGCTCGCGCCTGAGCATCCCTACCCCGCGGCGCAGGAAGACGCGATGACGGCGTGGCGCTTTCTGCGCGCGCAGGGCATTGCGGCGGAGCACATCGCGGTCGGTGGCGACAGCGCCGGCGGCAACCTCACCATCACGCTAATCAACCGGCTGCGGGCGGCGGGAGAGGCGCAGCCAATGTGCGCCTGGCTCGCCTCACCGTGGATCGACCTCACCATGTCGGGCGCCTCGCTCGTCACGAAGGACGCTGTCGATCCGCTCATTCACAAGCCCTACCTCGAAGAGCTGGCGGACGCCTATGCAGGGACTGCCGACCGACGCGACCCGCTGATCTCGCCGCTATTTGCCGACCTGCACGGCTTTCCGCCGGCGCTGATCCAGGTCGGTTCGTCGGAAACGCTGCTCGACGATGCCGTGCGCTTTGCCGACGCCGCGGGCGCAGCCGACGTCAACGTGACGCTCGAAATATGGCCGCACATGATCCATGCGTGGCCGATGTGGAACGCCCGGCTCGCGGACGGCCGCAAGGCGCTGGAGCACGCAGGCGAGTTTATGCGGCGGTGGGCGGTATAAGTTCGAAAGGTGAGGCGCCGAAGGCGCGACCGCCGCGCCGGATTGCGCTTCTAGATATTTGATCTCGGAGGTCTCCAAGCCCGTTAATTCATTTTTGTTAGGTGATGGGGCATGCACTATTTCGGCAATTTAGGTCACAGCGGCATCATCATCCCCGCTGCCGCGATTCTCTTCGGCTTTCTTCTTTGGTCGGATCGTGGTGCTGACGCGATCGCGCTCCTCGCGGCATTGACTGTTTGTCTCGCGGCGACACTTATCGCCAAGCTCGCTTTCCATGCTTGCGATTCGCCCGTTTCCACTTTCGGGATTGAAAGTCCAAGCGGGCACGTGAGTTTCAGCGTAGCATTCTATGGATGCCTGGTTCTTATCTTCGCTGCTGGAAGACCCGGTTGGCAGCGAACAAGCGCTTACTTGGGCGCAGTGCTCTTGGTGCTGCTCGTTGGGACGGGCCGAGTCGCTGTGGAGGCGCACACTTGGCCAGAAGTTGTCGCCGGCGCCGCAATTGGCGGCATCTCAATTTTCGCTTTTCAAGCGCTTCGAGGGCCGTCGCGCCATCTCACATTGCCGTCAAGTGCCATTGCATTCGGCATTCCAATAGCGGCGGTGTCGTTGGCCGTCATTCTCTTGTTTGCCCGACATTGGACCCCTGAGCCGTATATCGAAGCGGCTGCATCGCGCCTCGCTCTGCTGCTAGAACTCTGCGGAGCGACGGGCGCAGATGACGAACACAACAACAGATCGCTCGTATCAGGCAGGGACCGCATCGCTCCAATGAGAACCCACTTGCGGGGAATGTCTTTATGATCGATGGCACCGTATTAGGCATTCTGCGTTTGCCCGCGCGATGAGCTGGGCCCTCAAGCGGCAGCCTCGCAAGCGACCGACGCAAAGCCTCGCATTCCGCTGCGCTAAAATGCGCTGAAACGCCTGCGCTTGACGATAGGCAGGCCCGAGGGCGTCTCGCCGACAATCTCATGGGTCGCGCCGGGCGGCAGGCTGCCGTCCGCCCGGGCTTTCGCTGCCTGCCCATTCGCCACGAGGTTTTTGATGAACGCGATGTTCTCGTCGTTATCCGGCGCGATGACTCCCTGAGCGCCCTTCGGCTCGCCGCCCCCCTTGGACCCGGTCTCGCTCACGATCACATTCCTTGCTTGCCGAGCCCACGCTCAGCAGCGACAAAATCCGCAATCGAACAGTAACCGCGACAGGCTCAACGCGCCATCCTTGCCGCGCACGATCCGGTGCGTCTTGACTTTCCTGCCGCCGGTCAGCGCCATACCTTCTATGCCAAACTTATTGTAGTCCACGTGGCCATTGGCGAATAGCGAGTCCACAAAATGCGACGCCGCGCTGACCGCGCTAAGCGGCTCTGCCTGTCGCGCTGGCCCCGAGCCCGCCATTGTGGCGACGCGGCGCGGATGCGACGGCGTCTGCACAAGCAACGGCTCGGATAGTCCATAATGGGCGGTGGGCAGCGCCACACGGTCGAGCGGAGCGGCCGCCAGCGTATCGGCCAAGCCGGCGACGCTGGCGCTCGCCGCGGCGCTCGCTTGCAACTGCCGGATGTTGGCTGCCGTCTGCAGGGACAGGATGGCGCGGCGCACAAAGGCGCCGTTGAAGATCGCCGGATAGGCTGGATTAGTTGAACTGCTGGCCTGCACCATAGCCGCCGCCACTTCCGCGAAGAAATTCGAAACGACAGCCGCATTCCTCACGCCAGCGACTAGGATGTCGCGCATCTGCAGGCTGACATCGAGGAGTTCGTTGGCGGTGGGCTTAGCCGAATCGGCCGCATGGTTGGCGAGCATCCCAGCAAGACACTCGAAGAAGGCGCCGGTGAACACGCGCGAGAAGGAATGCACTTCCGACGACAATTGCGAAGCGGGCGCGCTTGAGGGCAACGTGCTTGGGTCGGCGTAGGTAAAGGAATTGACCGCATTGCGCAGACAATCGGGATCGACGGCATCCGGCTGTTGAGCGCGGATCGCCGCGCCCAATTCTTCGGCCAGCCGCGACAGGCGCGAGCTGCGATAGAGGTGTCCGGCAGTGTCGGCGAGCACTGCGGTGCGAAGCGATTGCTGCTGCAACGCGGAGAGGATTGCGCTCATGTCGCCGAACGACTCGTGAAACGCCGAAGATTCCTGGTTGGCGGCGTCCCAGAGCTGAGGCTTCAACGAATCGAGGATGGCGTGCCCCATTTCGTGGCACACAACGTCAGGGCTGGCGCCTGAATATGCAGTTCCATTTGGAGAGGGGCCATGGAAGAAATTCAGCGCCTGACGGTCGTAATAGGCATTAAGATCGACGCCTTCATCAAGCAGCACGGGCAGTACTGGACCCAACTGCCATTGGCCGGTCGGAACTTTCGGCGCCCAGAAATCGGCGCCGCGACGTAGCGCCGCCGCCGCCGTCCAATAGAGAAAGGCTGGCGAAGTTGAATCGTCGCTCGGCGCCGGCGCCGGGTCGGGAAAGCGATAGGCCAAGGGTTGCTTGGCGACATCCGGGATCGGGGTCGAGGTAATCACGCCGGTCCCAGGATCGTCCTCCCAAACATTGACCGTCCCAGCCGCGGCGCGCCCGACAGGCGACTTTGGTGCAGCGCCGGACACCCGTGGACCCGATGGCTGCAATTTGCTTTTGGCGGATGGCTTTGAAGCTTTCATCGACTTCTTCCTGCAAAAATTGGAGTCGTATCGTGAGAAACTATTTGAGCCTGAGCGCCGGCCCATCACGCATTTGGATGATAGAGGCGACGACCGTCTTGATTTTGGTCAATTGAGGATTGCCGCATCAACCGGGGCTGGAGCACGGCGGGAACAGCGAAGAATTGACCTGAATCTCCGCATGGCCAACACTCCCTGCGGGGACCGGCCCGTAAGACCATCCGCAGTTGGTGCGCTTCAAGGAGCCCCGCGATGGGCGATTATCAATCTAAACTGCCGATGGGCTTGCACATGCGCCGGCCCGAGGACCGCGGCATTGTCGGGACGTTGCGCGATCTGGAAGCCACCGTTGAGTCGCTCGGCATTCCCGGCGCGCTTGTCGATCTCGCCAAGACCAGCGGACTGAATGTCCTGCAAACACTGGCAGACATCTATCAATCTTCGGGGGGCGCGAGCCCCGAGCCGGGCAACCTGACCGACCTCACTAGCGACCGGCTGCCTCCCATCCGCGGTCCCGGGATCGATCGCCCCCAGCCGACGACCGGCGGAGGCTTCAAGAACGGGTGGATTAAACTGAAAGACGTCAAGCTGCTGCCCGATTTCCAGACGCTGTCGCTATCTGGCGAAGCAACGGCGACTTACGAGATTGGCACCGAATACCCCGCAAGCTTCGACACGCCGACCGACATCGACCTCAAGATTTCGAGCGCCGCCATCAGCCCCACCAAGATCGGGTTCACCGCTCGGGCGAGCTACAAGATGTTCCACGCCGACCTCACGCTTCAACTTCACTATGATGACCGTAAGCTCATCGAGGCAATCCTTCGCCTCGCCAAGCAGCGAAATCTCAGCCGCAGTGAAGCCGAAGCTTTGTTGCGGAGCATGAGTTTTGACGCGTCGGCGGTGGTTAAGGCGGGCCTGCCGGTCTCCTGGATCTGGCTGAGCGCCAGCTCAATGGAGCCGATGCGCCGACCACTCATCGGCTCCAACAACGAGTTGGCGCCGTCGCAGTTCACATCCCTGCCGGACAGAAAGGTTCTTATCCTCGGCGCGCAGGCCGTCCCGGCAGGCGTCTTTTTCGACACCATCGTTCCCGCTGGCGGCTTGCACTATTCCAAATACGGGCGGAGCCAGGGCGTCTCGCTCACCATCGCCGGGCTGGCGAAACCTAACCTCGACAAGATCGGCGAGGTTCAAACATACGGCTACCTCGATCTGCACTACGCCAAGCGCGTGTCGAACATCCTCGATATCGACATCGGCATCACCTACACCCGTTCACAGAGCAAGCTCCCTGAGTTGAGCGACCCGCTGCAGCTTCAGTACCTTCATGCGCAGAGCAAGTCGTGGCTGGCGCCCAGCCGCGACAACGCCCCCGAGGGCGCCGATCGCTCGGGCCAGAATTTCATGTTCACGATCAAGGGCGAATTCGAAGGTCCGTGACGCGCTGCCGCCTGCGTCAGCCGCTTGTTTTGCCCCGGCGAATTGTCCGCGCCAAGCAACCGTCGAAGTGTTGCCACTATGTCGGGAGAAGGTGATTGGCGACACGGAAAAGAGCCGCGCCGAGGCGGATGGTCTGATCTGAACGCGGAGAGACCCACATGATAAAGCATGGCGCTGCTTTGGGCGCGGTCGGTCTCGCCCTCAGCTTCGGTCTATCGGGCTGCCAGCCCGTCGGCTATGGCGAGGCGTATTATAGCTACGCCTCGGGCTACCCCGCTGGCTATTACGATAGCTACAGCTACAACAACGCGTATTACTATCCCCATCGCTACCGCCGTTTGCCCGACGGAGATGGACGCGGCGGCTACGCTTATCGCCCTGATGGCTCCGGCTCAGGAGTTGGACCCGTCTATCCCGATAGCGCCGGCCAAGGCCGGGGCTATAGCCCTCCGTCGCCCGAAGCTCCCCCCATTGTCGGCTCGGGCTCTGGTTCCAGCGGTCGCCGCACCTGCGACCCCTATGGCTGCTACTGACTTCGCTGCGCTAGGGCCTGTTGAGATTCATCGCGAGTTGTCGACGGCTGCGGCGAGATAGATCATCGACGCGAAGTTTTGGTCGGTTTTGTCGGCGCGCATCGCGATGCGTTTGAACTCTTTGAGGCGGCAGAAGAAATTCTCGATCAGGTGTCGCCACTTGTAAATCT
>Ga0209698_10000110_pt1 | contig 78739 bp, 80 predicted proteins | sample LitLauG_LLR_2012_FD_187203 | JGI IMG/M metagenome (GOLD analysis project Ga0209698, IMG submission 187203) | Freshwater sediment microbial communities from Pennsylvania, USA - Little Laurel Run_MetaG_LLR_2012 (SPAdes) (version 2) | ecosystem: Environmental > Aquatic > Freshwater > Creek >... | reverse complement strand
CTCGGACGTTGTGTGCCCGCCCGTGTACTACCCCGATGTTGCATCGTTTGACGATGCGATACCAATTCGGCTCTCCTCGAGCGATGAAGCACCGATCAAATTTGTTCTATTAGCCGGCAAACCCGTCCATGTGCGAGGCAGTGTAGCTGGCAGAGGGACAGGTAGTATTCGTGTGTCTCTCATACCGCGCGGAGGTGTCCCGTACGCTCAATTGCTAAGCGTAGAGACATCTGACGCCTCGTTTCAATTCAAGAGCGTACTGCCCGGCGACTACACTGTGCTGGCAACCAGCGAGAATAAAGATGAAATGCTGGAAGGCCGCATCCCAATCACGGTAGGAGATCACGAACTCAATGGCGTGTCGGTTCAGCTGGGAATGCGTGTGGCGCACAAACGGCTTTGGGTTTCAGTTGATTCTGCTCTGACCGCGCCGTTTGTTTCGACTCGAGATGTCGTGATTTCTTTGCATCGTGCGATCGCATCAAATGAAGATAACGTCATCGTCGCAGAGGACGACGTGGCTGCGGGTGCTCATGAGATCAGCACACGGGGCGGCAACCCAATCGACCTTCCATACCCGGGACCTTTTGTTGTGTCCGCTGAAAAACTTCCAGCTGGTGATTTCTACATCGAACGTGCAGATTTTCAAGAAGAAGAGGGGTATCAGGGACCGTTTCAGATGCGGGGCGCAGATCATCTTGTCGTTCATCTGAATTCTCACGGAGCTAGCGTGGAAGGAGTTGTGCTTGATTCGACCGACCACCCGCTGCCGGGTGCTGTTGTCGCTGCAATACCCCAAGGCGCGCCACATGACCGGGTCGACCGATCTCGCACCACAACGACGGACCAATATGGCCAGTTTGCATTGCACGGTCTGGCCAACGTCATGTATTGCATCTATGCCTGGGAAGACGTGCCCGCCGCTGCCTACTATGACCCTGCCTTCCTCACCGACTATGCGGGCACTGCGCTGGGAATCAGCATCGGCTCTGGCAGGCATTACGAAGTAAAACTGCATGCCGCCTCCATCGACGGGCAGTAATGGAATTGCCGCTTGTGAATCTCCGGCGGCCTTGAGCGGTTCGCCTTGGGGTCGGGACAAGCCCAAGCAAATAAAGGCTGGAAGGACTGCGGAAGTCACAACGGTCAATTGGCGAAGAATCCCGATTACACTCATTACCTGAGTGCGTAATCATCTCTTAACTGTCGAGCGGCTACCGAAGCGGAAACCAACCCGCTACCGAATCCGGGCGTCCGCGCCAGATCGCAGCATCCCCGTGTTATCCTTCTCGCCGTTCCTTTAATTCTCATTCCGGAGAATCCATGTCCATCAGCCGTCGTGGATTTCTAGGGTCGGCCATCGCCGCATCGGTAGTCACGGGCCTGAATGTGCCTGATCTAAACGCGCAAGTTCAAGACAAAACCAAGAACGATGTGCCGATCCCCGTCAATCCTTTCGGCGCCGGCAAGCGCCCCATCATCGTCTGCGCCCACAACGGCGTCAATTATCTTGATGATGCCTTTGCCTTCTTGAAAAACGGCGGCGACACGCTCGATGCCGCCTTACGCGTTGTAAAGGGTCCGGAGGACGATCCCAACGACGATAGCGTAGGACTCGGAGGCCTTCCGAACGAAGAAGGTGTGGTCGAACTCGACGCCTGCTGCATGCACGGCCCCACCCGCCGCGCCGGATCGGTCGGCGGCGTTCGCAATATCAAGAATGTTTCTCTCGTCTCAAAAGCTGTAATGGAGCACACCGGCCACGTCATGCTGGTCGGCGAAGGCGCCGAACGCTTCGCTGTAGCGATGGGCTTCCCGCGCGAGAATCTGCTCACCGAACGCTCGCGCAAAATCTGGCTGCTATGGAAGGAGTATCACTCCACCGACGACTGGTGGGGCCCTGGGCTGGCCGACCCGCACTGGAAGCCGCCGTCGTCAACCTCCTCCCCGCAGTCCGAACCTCATTCTGAACCTCATTCTGAGCTCTGGGAAGAACGCATCCATCGCCTCGATGAGCACGCTGCCCGGTTGGGCATCGAACCTGGATTCCGCATGGCCGCGATCCGGCGGATTCTCTCGCCGCCGACAGGCACGATCCATTGTTCCGCTCTCAACGACAAAGGCGAGATCTCCGGCTGCACCACCACCAGCGGCCTCGCCTTCAAGCTCCCCGGGCGCGTTGGCGATTCGCCGATCATCGGCGCCGGCTGCTTCACCGATCAGGACATCGGCTCCGCAGGCGCCACCGGCAGCGGAGAAGAAAACATCAAGGTTGCCGGAGCGCACACCATCGTTGAAAACATGCGGCACGGCATGTCGCCGCTGGAAGCCGGCATGGACGCCCTCAAGCGCATCGTCCGCAACTACAACAACGACATGACGAAGCTCCAGTTCATCGACGTGACCTACTACATCCTGCGCAAAGACGGAGCCTACGCCGGCGTGTCGCTATGGCAGGGCGAAGTGGAAAAGCCCCACACGTTCGCGTTGCACGACGGGACCGGGCGCCTCGAAAAGACGGTTTTTCTGTTCAAGGGAGCTGCGCACGAGTTCCCGCCATTCCCGGTCAACATGCCGAAGGAGTTGACGAAGGATTCGGTGTACGTGAAATAAGCTGCGAGCTACGAGCTGCGCGCAACCGGTCTGCTTGTGGCTCGTAGCTCGAAGCCCACCGCCTATTGTTTCGTTTTCGCCCTTCCCACCGGGTGTACAATTGTTTTGTAGGGACCGCAGCTTCGGGGCTTCTTCCCCCGCGTTCGAGGCGCGACAATGAACGTTCACGTCAGTTATAAGGTTCATAAGACTCCCGACATCGAAAAAGAAATCAGCCACCAGATTGAGAAAATCCAGAAACGGCTTCATGTCTTCCGGCCCGAACTGGTCCATCTGAAAGCTGTGGTCGACGAAAATTCGGCGCGCGAGGGAATGCTCGTCTCGCTGAACCTGCGACTGCCCTCCGGTCAACTTGCCGCCCAGGCGAAAGCTTCCAGCCCTACCGCGGCCATCAAGTCGGCCTTTGACGAACTCATCCAGCAGATCGGGCGGCATAAGGAACTGCTACGCTCCAGCCACAAGTGGCGGCGCTGGCGCGGAGGTTCGAAGGAATCGCCCGAGCCCGGCGTCCCCTTCGAGCAGACACTGGCAGCGGTGTTGCCGCCGACCATTTCCGCCGATGATATCGGCTCCTATGTGAATGCCAATCTTTCGCGGCTCGAACGTTTCGTGGACCGCGAACTCTATTTCCGGCGCGCCGACGAAGAGATGCCAGATTCCAATTCCGAAGACGGTCTCTCCACCTCCGAGGTCGTAAACGAGGTCATCGCACGGGCCCTTGGCGGACAGGACCGTCCGGAAAAACTGTCGCTCGAACCGTGGCTATACCACCTGGCGCTGCAGGCCATGAACGAAATGACGGCGCGTCTTCATGAACTCGAATCGGACGTCCATCTGCACCTCGAGGACAGTCGCCGCCGCCAAAATGTGGAAGCCTCCGACGAAGCCGTGTTGCAATTCCATCAGGCGGACGAGGGTTGGACGCGCGAAAGCTCGATCCCCGACCGCCGGGTGTCCACTCCCGAACAAGCCGCCTACTCCGACGAAGTGATTGCCTTGGTGCAAGCCGCTCTTCGCGGCGCTAGCCGCACCGACCGCGAAGCCTTTCTCCTCTATGGGATAGAGGGTTTTTCCCTCGGCGAAATCGCCGCTATCACCGGGCGGCATACGGAGGCCGTGCGCGAATCCGTGCAGCGGGCGCGCGACTGCGTGCGCAGCGCGCCTTCCATCGCCAGCGAGTTCCACCATGAACTTCTGGTTAAACATCGAAGCTAAAACTCGAATCTAAACAACCTGCTCGTACCAGCATCTCAACTTTATTGAAGGAGCCTCGAGATGATGACCAGGGACGAAATCCGTGAATTGGCAGCTTTTCACGCGGACGAAACCAAAGGGGCATGCGCCCTGAGTTTTTACTTTCAACCCGATCCTCCGCAGGATCGTTCCCACCGCCGCGAGGCAATCGTCGCCAAAGATGTGGTGAAGCAGGCCCTGAAAAGCGCCGCCGCTCAAGGCAAGAACGGATCGCTCCATGCCGACCTCGATCGCGTTCTCGATCTTGCTACAAACCTGCGCGGCAGCGCGAAGGGAAGGGCAGTTTTCGCCTGCTCCGCTCAGAGTTTCTGGAAAGAATACGAACTGCCTCCACATCTGGGAGGCACGCACATTTATCTCCAACCCCATTTTCAGTTGAAACCGCTGGCCGCTTTGCTGGGAGCGCAGCCCGCGCTCTGCGTCGCCATGGTCGACCGCCAGCGCGCCCGCTTTTTCGATCTGCGCCTCGACGACCTGCGCGAGCGCGGAGCCATTGTCCACATGCTCTCGCGCAACGCCGCCAGCTACGGCTACAACGGCTACGAAGGCGGCCATGCCGAACGCCGGGTTTCCGAGGAAGCTCTGCAGCACTTCAAGGCAGTTTCCGAACGCTTGCGGATTGACCGCGAGAAAGGCATCTGGGATCGGCTCATTGTCGGCTGCCAGGACGCCAACTGGTCCGAGTTCGAGTCCCATCTCCATCCCTACGTCAAACAGCGTCTGATCGGACGCTTCTCAGCCGACGTAGCCAGCGTCTCGAATGAAGAGATTCGCGATCGGGCCGGAGCTGTCTTAAATCGATGGATCGCGGAACGAGGGGTCAAAAAAGCCAGCGAAGCGCTCGACTTCGCCAAATCCAACGGCCGCGGTGTCACCGGCCTCCGCCGCGTACTGCAGACACTGGAAACCGGAGAAGTGCAAAGCATCTTCCTCACCGAAAACTACTCGGCGCACGCGGTCCAGTGCCCGCACTGCGGTCACCTCGACGCCCATCTGGTCCCCACCTGCGTCGCGTGTGGACACGCCACGCGTGAACTCAGCGACGTCTGCGATGCCATCATCCCGATTGCCATTCGCCGCGACATCGAATTGTTCTATCTCAAGGAACACGAAGATCTGGACCGCGCCGGAAATATCGCGGCGCTGTTGCGCTTCCGTTCCGATCAGACGTCGGGCCAGATCGCGGTGGCTTCATAACGTCAGGCACCGGACTTGGCCGACCAGTTAAGCTGCGGCGTCAGCGACGCACCTGGCGCGGTAGTCCAGTTAATCGTGAAACCAGCCGGCGTTGCGTTCGTTACCCACCACGTACCAGCGTTCCAATTAAACGCCGCCGTTACAAGATAGTTGCCCGCAGGGGGCGAGTAGCTGCCTGGGAGTGAGTTCACAAAGGGAACTTTCAATGATGTCGTGCCCGCCGCTATCGCCGTAATGCTTCCCTTTTCCTCAAGATCAAGTCCACACGGAAGGTCTTTTGAACCCGCAATTTGACTTTCTGTCCAGATGAGACCATCTCCGATGTTGCCCGAAATCTTATTAGCACTCAACGTTTCGAGGTATGAAAAAAGAAAGCCCTGATCCTTAATGCTTCTTGACCACGTCACTCCGGGACCGGGGTACAGCGGGGCGTACGACAGCGCAACGGTGGGCCGCGTATCCCAGGGATTCGATTCGAAGTGGTTGTTCTGGATCGTGTGACCACCGGCTGCTGCCGAAATATCGATCATGTATGAGCTAGAATAGAACTGCCGCACAACGCCATCCGCTCCGGTCTGTACCGCTGCCCAAGGTTTGAAATGATTGTTCGTAATGCGAAAAATGGTTTTCAATCCTCCCAGCAATATCGCCGGCACATCAATGGCAAACAGATCATACTCTGGTGCAAACCCAGGAAAACTTCCACTGGTAGCGGTGCCACCGCGACCGTTGGCCTGGTCAAATTCACATCCCGTAATTTCACCGGTAATGTCCTCTGTGTTCCCTTCAAAACCTATCACGACGCAGTTTCCAGTGTTGTTGCGAAAGCGGCAGTCCTTGATCTTCAAGTTGACGAAGTTCATGGGGCCGCCCCCGGTACTCTGCAGGTGACGCCAGTTGCCGTCAAAAAGACAGGTGTCGAATTCCAAATCCTGGCAGCCTCCGGCCGCTGGCTCTGCCGCGACGCCAAATCCGTTATTAAGGAAGCCGCAACGATTCCAGCGGAGGCTCTTGCAGGCGATTGGCTCCATGTCCACACCACTACTTGGATTGGACTCGAAATCGCAATCATTGAAGTCCACTTCCTCCATTTCGTCTGTGACGATACTTACACCGTGCCTGCCGTTGTGGTGCGAATGGATCCGGGCGAATTGTGAGTAGTTAAGGTTTTGGAGCGAAAACCCGTCCGAGACAAAATTGCGAACCTCAATGTCGCGGAGATATAGCTTGTCAACATTGAGGAAATAGCCAAAATACGAAGCCCCGGTGTTACCGTAATAATTTACAATACCCGGGAAACGATAGTTGCCCTGCGTATCGAACGGTCCTTGGGGAAAGAGTGTATGGGCGTATATCGGTATGGTCGGCCAGTGTGACGGGTCAGGGTTACCGTCCCACGGCTTTATAACGCTCACCGAGATCGGATCTAGGCGCTCATAGCGACGATTGGTATTCTTATCCGTTTCGTTGATAGGGCTGGTGGCAGTCGAGGGGTCAGCGCGGCGTATGTAGGGTACAACCGCCACGGCTCCGGATGGAAATACGGGCGGAAGCGAAACAAGGACTGTGTTATTGGGCAGTCCGCCTGAATTCAGTCCCAAACTAATAGGTTCAAAAGTACTGCCCCCCATTCCTTCATTGCCGCTGGCGTCCTGGAAGCGGATAAAGACGTCATAGGTTGACTGCCCTGCGGGCAGCAGCCCAGCAGCATCCCATGTTCCCGTTAAGAAGACGCTCTCAGTCGGGTCGGGCATTTGTGTAGGTTTGGGACGGTAGTCTGCCTCATATACAACTGTCTGGTGGTTCTTGTCGCCATCGAAAGTGATATCAGCGATCTCGATGTTGGAGTCGTATGGCAGCCCGCCATACGGCACATGGGGGTCAGTACTTGGTTTGCTCCCTGACCACCAATAGTTGGCAGCATTCAAGAAAATCGGGCCTGCCATCAGTAGCCACGGTCCTGAACGCCAGGGAATGTTTGCTTCCTGGCATAACTGCAATAGTGTCGCCCCTTTTCCGGCGCCAACTATACGAAGGTTGGAACCGAGAACGATAGGCTGATTCGTGATCGCTCCTGTAGTGCCGATCATGTATGTGCCGGGCGGCAAACACACGGTACCGCCGCCCTTGCCCAGCGAGTCGATTGCTTCTTGAATGGGCAGACTATCATCCGCAGTGACCGGAACATGAACTACAGTGTTAGCGGCGGGGTCCTTGAGATGAAGCGTCTTTTTCAATGGGTCAATCCCGACGACCCGCGTAACAAGCGCTGCGGCATCGGGAGGCGTAAGGCCGATTGCGGCCCCGGCGATCCCAATACCAGCGCCTACGGCCCACCCATCCACAGTGTCGACAATCAACGCTGTTGATCCGGCTGTTATGGAGCCGGTGGTTGAAAGAACACGGCCGACCGCGCCAAAGTCGCGCACATTCACGCAGCACGTCAGCATAACGGGTCACCTCGCTGTTTGGGTGTCACAGTATATCCCTATATCCCTGGGGCGGCCACTTAACGGGGAAGTATAAAGCGGTTTGTCATTGAACGTGGCCCATGGTAACTGGGACGGACGACCCAGTCGCGTATGACCACTGGTCAATAACAAACACCGGACGATCCCCGCCCGTTCGCTTTTTGTCACCCAGAGCCTGGCCTCCACCGTTCTCTTCCACGTGAAACATTGTACGTACAATGATCGGCGGGCCGCCGCCGGTCGACTGGAGGGTGCTTGGATACGCGCTAGACTAGTCTAGTGCAGTGGAGAATTGCCGTGCCCTGAGCGAAAATGACCTGATGATCCACAAGATCCTTCCTGTAGGCCCGCTGCAGTGCAACTGCTCCATCATCGGCGACGAGACTACGCACGAAGCCATGGTCATCGATCCCGGCGACGACATTGAAGATGTTCTAGCCATCGTCCGCCAGCACAATCTCGATGTTAAGCAGATCGTCATCACCCACGCCCACATCGATCACGTAGGTGGAGCCATGAAGCTGCGCGCGCTGACCGGCGCACCCATCCTGCTCAATCAAAATGACTATGCGCTGCTGAAGATGCTCGACGTGCAAGCCTCGTGGTTAGGCATGGCCGCGCCCGGAAAAATTGACATCGAAGCCAGCATCGGGGACGGCGAGTCCCTGCAGACCGGCAGCCTGACGGCCAACATTCTTCACACTCCCGGCCACACCGAGGGCAGCGTCTGCCTCTATTTTCCAGCGGAGAAACTACTGATCGCCGGCGACACCCTGTTCGCCCGAAGCATTGGGCGCACCGATCTCCCCGGAGGATCGTACGAGAAAATCATGCGCTCCCTGCACGACCGCGTCCTTACCCTGCCCGATGACACGCTAGTGATTCCGGGCCATGGCCCGCGCACAACCATTGGGGAGGAGAGGGAAGAGAATCCTTTCCTGGCGGTGACCTGACTTCGGAATGAGCTCGTGTGGTAGCGGGGCTCTGCCCCGCAGACACGGGGCAGAGCCCCGTCACCGCGAAACCAACACTCCTCACTGATGGATTACTTCTGTGTAGGCGCCTGATTTTGTGGGGCGGCTGGCGGTGCGGACTGCGCGGGTGTCGCCGGCTGTGACTTGGTCTGCGAAGGTTTGACTCCCGAAAGGACGGAAGTAGGTCCGCTTCGCCGCGCCGCAAAAATCGAAAGCGTGATCGACGTGACCATGAAAATGATTGCCGACCAAGTCGTTGCCCGCGAAAGAACCGAAGCCGCGCCACGTGGGCCAAACGCCGTCTGACTGCCCTGACCTCCGAAAGCCGCCGCCAGGTCGCCGCTCTTGCCGCTTTGCAGCAACACCACCGCAATCAGAAAAAAACAAACGATAACGTGAACTATCACGATCAAAATCGTCATTGCAAAAACTCCGTCCGGGCCGGGGCCCGATTCAATGTCATCCGTAAACTCCACGGGAATGAAGACAATGGTGCGGAAGGGGGGATTTGAACCCCCACGCCTTTCGGCGCCACCCCCTCAAGATGGTGTGTCTGCCAGTTCCACCACTTCCGCTTTACAATCAATGCTTTACAGGCCGCCTAAGGGAATCCGAATCGTGCGCGGCGCACGCGCGAAGCCTTGGCACACGGCATCGTGCTCTTAGTCTTTATACACGGTCAAACGAGGCGGTTCAAGTTCGCAACCTGCTCTTAGCTGGCGGCTCCCGGCTCCGAGCGCCGACGCTCCATTTGCCTGATCCGAGCGATGCGTTTATCGTGGGACGCTCCCGGAGACGAAGGGCGTGCCGCTGGAGCAGATTCAGAAACAACTCGGCATCGAATAGGGCCGCTATGAACTTGAAGATCGTCGGCGTCGGCGAGGTGCTGTGGGACTTGCTTGTAACCGGCCCAAAGCTGGGCGGAGCGCCGGCGAACTTTGCCTATCATGCCCACGCTCTTGGAGCGCACGTCAACGTCATCACTAGAGTAGGGAACGACGACCAGGGGCACGAGATCATTCGCCGCTTTCAGAACATGGGTCTTCCGGAATCCACGGTACAGCTCGATCAATCCGCGCCCACAGGAACAGCCAAAGTTGTGCTCTCCGGTGACGGTCTGGCCCATTTCACGATTCAAGAGAATGTGGCGTGGGACCACATTGCGGCGAAGCGCGAAGCGCTCGCGGCCGCGCGCTCGGCGGACGCCATTTGTTTCGGCAGCCTGGCCCAGCGTTACCCAACTTCTCGTAATACGATTCACCGACTGGTCGCGGCCGCGCCCGCCCATGCGCTGCGAGTATTCGACATCAACCTGAGGCAGAAATTCTATACCCGCGCTGTGATCGAACAATCGCTGCGGTTGGCAAACGTGCTGAAGTTGAACGAAGACGAACTGCCGATTCTCGCCGGGATGTTCGGCCTAAGCGGCCCGGCCAAGCGTCAGCTTGAGCGCCTGGCGCAAACATTCGACCTGCAGGTGGTTGCGTTAACGCGCGGGCCGGACGGAAGTCTGTTATGTCAACAAGGAGGGAAACGCTGGTCCGATTGCGTATCGCATCCGGTGCAGGTCATCGATACCGTGGGCGCGGGCGACTCCTTCACAGCGGTCTTGGTCTTGGGGTTGCTGCAGAAGATGGACCTGGACGAAATCAATGATCTCGCCAATGAGGTGGCGCGCTATGTTTGCAGCCAGGCGGGCGCGACGCCGGCTTTGCCCGTAGAATTTGCGAAAAGGTTTTCGATCTCACCACCGAAGTGACAACAGGCGATCACTTCCGGACAACAGCCTCCGCTTTGCGCCGCTGGGCCATCGCTCAGTTGCAAGACTCGGTTGCCGTCGGTCTTCTGTGGTTGCTCGGCTTGTGGATCATCCGCGTCCCGTGGGCTCCGCTATGGGCACTGCTGGCGGCCACGCTGCAGATCATTCCGCACTTCGGCCCCATCCTTGGCTTACTCGGGCCGGTCCTAGCGGCCACGCTCCGCTGGCAAGACTGGCAGCATCCGCTCTATGTGGTCATTCTCTATGCCGTGATCGTGGTCGTGGATGGCTTCCTCCTCCAGCCCTACATCATGCGGCGCGTGGCGCGAGTGCCGATGTGGGCGTCGATTCTCGCACCGCTCGTCCTTGGATTTCTGATTCCGTTCTGGGGATTTCTGCTCGCGCCTCCGCTGCTGGCGGTGGTCTACGCGTACAAAGCTAGGCAGACCCAAGCTTGAGCAACGCTTCCCGAAACCTCTGGTGCCGCTGCGTCAGGTGCAGGTAAACCATCTCGTCGGCCTTTGATTTGCTGCGGATGATCCGCGCCAGCGCATCCTTTTCCTCGCGCCCCCAGGATCGAAGGTCGGGAATCAGCGGCATGAGCAACGCAAAATTCTCGAAGCTGCCGCGCTCTGAACCCGTCCACGACGAGGTATCCACCCCGAGAATTCGCGCGAAGGAACGCACCGACTCCTTGCGAATGCGGCCGCTGTCGCCGCCAAATTCACGCGCCATCCGGCGGTTGACTCGCAATCCGATATTCCGTGTTGAAAATCGATCCCATGCCCCCCCCTCGCTTCCCGGCAGCTCATAAAATACATGCCCCGCCGCCAGTCGCTTCAGCGTGCGCACTGGCGTTCGGTACCTTGGATCGGCGGCGATTTTCCGCTCTTCACGCTCGGCCAGCCTTCGCAGATCGGCTTGGCCGGGCCGGAAGCCTAGTTTCCGATAGAACCAGAATGCACCCGACTCAAGCGCCTCCTCGTTGGCGTGACCCAGTTGATAGGGATAGACCGAGACACACGTTGTGCCCATTAGGGAACACAGGCAGCGCAGCACTTGGGCGTAGATCCATCCCGCCTCGCCGCCGCGGAAGGTGTAGAAGGTGTTGAAGCCTACCTCCATCCACTCACAGAGTCCGATGGCCTCGATGTAGTTGATGGGCACGCCATTCTTCAGCGTCAAGCCCGCAACATAGGCGCGCAGCGGCAGGCGGCGTCCGGGCGGCAGGTTCCAGAGATGGATGGTCACTCCGCGGCCGACATCTGCCCTTACCACCGATCGCGGATCGCCCAGCGTGGTGCCATAGAGTTCGCGGTAGCGCACCAGCATGACCTCGCGGATCATGTCGATGATCTCTTCGCCCTGCTTGCGCGATAATTTCGTCAGTTTCGGCGGACGTTTTGCCAACTCGTCCGCCAGTGACACCTGGCTGCGGCTGATGAGCGGTCCGGCGTGATAGAAAACGTCGCGAACTGGCTTCCAGTTTCGGGTTCTTGCCATGACCGAGTTCTTGAGATTCCAGCGCAGGGGGACGCGCAGCGACTCGTAGATCTCGGCCTTTTGATGAGGAGCGAGCGGCAGATCGGCGAAACGCTGCAGCAGCCACGCCGAAGTTGGCCGTGAAAAATCGGAGCCGCGCTTACCCGATGCGGTTTCCAGCCATCGACGCCACGGCGTATCGGCCTCGACGTAAGCGTCGTCCTCGAGCAAAGGGATGAAACGCGGGCCCGCGTTGCCTAGCTCACGTCCTGGGTCGTAGTTTTCCCAGGCGATTTCAACCTGGCCGGGCAGGCGCTTGACCAGCCAACGCGCAACGTCGAAGCTCAGCGTGTCTTCCATTTGGGTGCCGGCTATTCCGGAGACTTCGAGAGGCTCGAATCCGTCCATATCGGCGCCCGATTCATGTAATGCTTGCACTTTTATGTGGAACTTATTCAGAATGCGCTTCGTAGTACGAATCACCATTGGCCCCTGAGGGAAAGCTCGGAGGAAAAGCAGGGTCTCATGAAAGCGGATCAGCGCCGCCGGATCGCGGAAGCGCGCGGCATCGAGCCGATTCAGCAGCTTCACGACGTGAAGGGCTTCGTTGCGCCCAAAGCGGTAGCGGGCGGCTTCGAGTTGGGTGAGTTGGCGATCGAGAAGATTGCGGGCCATGAGCGAACTCAATCAGGCTACAGCAAACCGATGCCATGCCGCGACCATCTTTGTCGTCGCGTTCCAATTTTCATCAGGAACCGGAGCAGCTTCCCATATGTCTCGAGGCCCATCAGCGGAGCAGTTTCATCCCCGCTGCGCCAGCCGCATTCTGATCGAAGGTGACGGTGTATTGACATTCGGCCGCGTGGCCGCAGCGCTCGATCAGGCAGTCGGCAAAATCGGCGCGGCTGGCGCTGAACTTTCGCAAGGCCTGCGCGACGATCTCCGCTCGCTCAATGACAAGTTCTTTGCTTCGCAGTAACGTCTCCAGCACCTGCTCAATTTCGCTCTTCTTGAAACGGTAAGCAAGTTCCAACACCCAAACCAGTTCCACGATGACGATCAGGGAAAGGAATCCGGGCGAATTCTGGGAGAGTGAGTTGATCACTCTCACCGCCGCAGCCGTTTGGGCAGCATCGTCGTGAGTAAGATAGCGGACGACGACATTCGTGTCGAGACCGATCATCTCAGGAAATCGCCCCGGGAAATCATCGAGACCCGGACGCGCGCCTCGCGATGGCGGCGTTCATCTCTGCAATCGATACCGGCTTGCTTCGCTTGCCTTGAAACAACCCTTTCAGTTCCTGTACCGAGCGGGTGGCGGCGACGATGGCGAATTGGCCCTTACCCTGCTCGACGAATTCCACGCGATCTCCTGCCTCGAGCCCGAGCGTAGCGCGCACCTGAGCGGGTATGGTGATTTGACCTTTCGAAGTGAGGGTTGCGACTGCCATATTGGTCTCGTTGCTCCTTACATAATAGTAAGGAATATGTGAAGTGTCAAGGATTGAAGCGTACGCAGGGGCCAGGGATGAAACTTTTTTCACATTGAACGAACGCGGATGGGGGGAGAATCAAGCCGTTTGTTGGGGCTAAGGATGAAATTCCGAGTACGTCTTCAGCCGGGGAGAACCGAAATGAAGAACTTGATCCAAATCAAGAATCTCAACATCTTAGCGCTACGCTCGCTCACGATTCTCTGTGCCTTGGCCATCTCGGTCGGGCTCGCGCCTAGGGCCGCGGCGCAGGTAAACTGGGCACAGACCTACTACAACGGCGCTCATACCGGCTACAACCCGAGCGAGAAGACCCTGGGGGTGGGTAACGTCTCATCGCTAAAGCTGCTCTGGGCCGCCAGCGTTTCCGGAGGAGTGACCAACTTCGCGCTCGACGGTGGCGTGCTCTACGCCACGGGGCAATCGAATAATCTGGTGGCATTGAACGCGTCTACGGGCGCTCAGTTGTGGAGCGTCAATACGGGAGGCAATACGGGAACGAATGCGATAGCCACAGGTGGGGGTCTGGTATACGTCCAGTGCGAGCTGACCGATAAAAACGGAGACCCCTACGGAGCCCTATGTGCCTACAAAGCAAAAACCGGAAAGTCGGCGTGGCAGTTTTCCAGTCCGTGCAATTGCCTGCCCGAAGCCTACATACAATCCCCGCTCGTTTACGCTAGTGGAGTCCTCTACTTCGGATTCGCCAGCGGTGGCACGACTTCGGTCCGTGGCATCTACGCGGTGAAGGCGAGTACAGGTGCGTCGTTGTGGGGTTATGAGGCATTCAGCAATAGTTTCGGAGTCGGGCCGGCGGCAGTCCAGGGCAGCGAGGTCTACGCCGACGCAGGGCCATCATCGGAGATCGTCGCGCTCGCCACTTCGAATGGCAATGTGACGTGGACGACTCCGATCAGCACCGGCAACGCCCCGGTTTCGGTCTCGGGCGGCGTAGTCTACGCGTCTGCGAATTGGACGGGCACCAACGCGACGTTGTATGCACTGAAGGCGGCGACCGGCGCAACCCTGTGGTCCTATACCTACGGGACCGAGAACTGGTGCGGTTCAGCCGAAGCTCCTTCGCCCCCGGCGGTCGCGAATGGCGTCGTCTATTTTCAGGGAATCGACGGGAATCTCTATGCGTTGAAAGCAAAGAATGGGAGTTTGCTATGGGCTGACATGCCCAATGCGGTCGGCATGAGCTGTCATCCGTTCGTTTCGTCGCCCTCGATCGCCAATGGAGTGGTGTACATCAATGGCGGCGATGACATGGGCACCGCGTCCAACACGACCGCTTACAACGCGGCCACAGGCGCCTTGCTCTGGGGTAGTCCCTCGCAGCACGGTACGCTTGAAATGCCGCCCGTGGTAGCAAACGGCATTTTGTATTTTGCCAGCCCCGGCGACAGCATCTGCGCGTATTCAGTGCCGGCGGGCGTTGAGAAAGAATGAGCGCGTGCCCCGCGCCCTCAGGTGGCTACAGCCGTTATTTTTATTGGCCCTAATCGGCAGGGCTGAAGCCGTGCTCTGCCCAAAGCCATTTGCGCGGCGAAAGGCACAGGCGGGGTGACCTCCCATGCTATAATCTTCATTCGCCTGAACGTTTTACGTCGAGGCTGATCTTGTGATTTCCTCCGCGGGCGGATCCATAATTCCGAGAATCAGAATTCCGAGAATCAGCGCCATTCCAGTTCTCGTTTTGCGGAGAAAAGAGATGAGGTAGACCTATGTCCGGACATTCCAAGTGGGCAACCATTAAGCACAAGAAGGGCGCGCTCGACGCCAAGCGCGGCAAGATCTTTACTCGTCTCATCAAGGAAATCGCAATGGCCGCGAAGTCCGGCGGCGATCCTGACATGAACCCGCGTCTGCGCACCGCCATCCTGGCGGCCAAGGCCGAGAACATGCCGGCCGACAACATCAAGCGCGCCATCCAGCGCGGCACGGGCGAACTGCCGGGCCTGACCTACGAAGAATTCATTCTTGAGGGCTACGGCCCGGGCGGCGTGGCCTTGCTCGCCGAGATTTCCACCGACAACCGCAATCGTACGGTGAGTGAAATCCGGCATGTGTTTGGAAAGAACAACGGCAACATGGCAGCAGCGGGCTCGGTTGCGTATATGTTCCACAAAAAGGGGGACATCATCATTGCGAAATCCGCCGCCAAGGAAGACGACCTGATGAACATCATCCTGGAGTCGGGCGGCGAGGACTTAAAGGATGAAGGCGAGAACTGGGAAATTCTGACCGATACGTCCGCCTACGAAGCCGTTTTGGAGGCGGTGAAAAAGGCCGGCATTACCCCGATCTCCTCCAGCGTGAGCATGGTTCCGGATACCTACATCAAAGTGGAAGGCCAGCAGGCGGCGCAAATGATCCGTCTGATGGAAGCGCTCGAAGACAACGAAGACGTGCAGAACGTACATGCCAACTTCGACATCGACCAGAAGACTCTGGAAGAAGTTGCGGGCTGATCGGGCCATCCGGTCATCCGAGCGCCAAACTACTCTGTCTTTGAATTTCGATCACCAGATGGCCCGATGGCCCGATCATTTCAGAAACTTTTCAACATCATTGAGGAAAAGTTTGTGGAAAAGCGGGATCTTATTCTTGTAACCTTCTGTTAACCCAACGCGTTCAACATTCTGCACTGCATCGGGTGCGTGCTGTATTGACTCCCCGCGAAGAGTGAACCTTGGCGAAGACTCGTCTCGACAAGTTGCTGGTGGAGCGGGGACTGACCCCGTCCCGCGAACGCGCTCAGGCCCTGATCCTGGCGGGCAAAGTCCTCGTCAATGAGCAGAAGATCGAAAAGGCGGGGGCATTGATTGACTCGGGCTCAACGTCGGTTGTGCGCCTGATGGGCGAGGACCTTCGCTACGTCAGCCGCGGCGGCCTCAAGCTGGAGAAAGCGCTCGAGCACTGGCAAATCGATCTGCAGGGCAAAGTCTGTCTCGACATCGGCGCTTCCACGGGCGGTTTTAGCGACTGCATGCTGCAGCACGGTGCGGCCAGGGTCATTGCGGTCGACACCGGATATGGCCAGATGGATTTCGGCTTGCGCAACCACCCGCGCCTTCGGCTTCTGGAGAAAACCAACGCCCGTTACCTCGAGTCCGGCGACATCGGTGAGCCTATGGACTTCATCGCCATGGATGTCTCTTTCATCTCCGCCACGCTGGTGCTCCCGGCGGTGATGCGAGCCGCTTGGTCTGGCGAAAGATCTTGGGCTGCCTCGGCTGCGAACCAGATTCGCCAAATTGTGGTGCTGGTGAAACCGCAGTTCGAAGCGGGCAGGGAACTGGTGGGCAAGGGAGGAATCGTGCGTGACGAATCGACGCAGCGAGCGGCCGTGGCTAGGGTAGAGGCGGCGCTTGCGAAGCTAGGATGCACTCACGCCGAGTGCATCGAGTCTCCCATCCTCGGCGGCGAAGGCAATCGCGAATTCCTGCTCCACGCCGAGTTTTCGCCGCCTGCCCGCGGCTGATTCTGTACAATCGGAATTCCGACGTCCGATGTCAGAAGAAAAGTCCGAAGACATGTCCAACTCTCCCCAAAGTCCGACCCGTCAGAAAACCGTCGCCATTATTTCGAAACCGGGCCGTCCCGAGCTGCGGGAGTTGCTGCCGCCGCTTGAAAAATGGCTGCAACAGCACAACTACGCGGTGGTGATGGACCAGGAAAGCGCAGCTTATTTTTCGGCGACCGACGTGATGCCGCGAAGTGACTTGGCCCAGCGCTCGCCGTATCTGGCGCTGGTTCTGGGCGGCGACGGCACGCTGCTGTCGGCGACGCGCGCCGTGGCAAAAGCTGGAACGCTCATCCTTGGCGTCAACCTGGGCACACTCGGCTTCATGACCGAGCTGGCGATGACCGATCTCTATCCCTCCCTGGAGGCCATCGAGAAGGAGCATTACATCGTCGATACCCGCTCCATGCTGAGGGGCAAGCTGATCCGGGGCGGCGAGACCCTGGCCACGCACGCCGCCTTGAACGAGGTGGTGGTCAGCAAGAGCTACATCGCGCGCTTGAATCACTTCGAACTTTTCGTGGACACGAAGTTCGTCTCCAGCTACCGTGCCGACGCGCTGATCATCGCCACACCGACCGGTTCCACCGCGTATTCTCTGGGAGCGGGAGGGCCGATTCTGAACCCCGATGTGGATGCCTTCGTGGTCACGCCGGTCTGCCCCCACGGCTTGACGCACCGCCCGGTGGTGGTGCGCGACACTGTCGAGATCGAGATCCACGTCAAGACCGGTAAGGAGGAAGCCTATCTGAGTTTCGATGGGCAAGTCGGGACGCCGGCGCGGGACGGCGATGTCGTGCGCTGCGTCAAGGCCGAGCATCCGGCCCGACTGTTGCGTTTTCAGAAAACATTCTTCGAAGTGCTCGCCACCAAGCTGAAGTGGGGAGAACGCTGACGATGCAGTAGAGACGGGGCTTGCCCCGTCTCACTCTGCGGAGGAGACGCGACAAGCTAAGTCTGTGTGGGCGGTACCCGGAAGGAATCCATGAAGCGCTGTTTCCTGCACATCGTCGCCGTGCTCGCTTGCTCGGTCTGCCTCTGTGCGCAGACGAAACCGGCCGCCGACCTCATTATCCAGAACGCGCGCGTCTGGACGGTAGATCCTTCACGCCCGGAGGCTGACGCGGTTGCAATCCTTGGCGACCGCATCGTGGCCGTCGGATCCACTGTGCAAGTGGATGCCTGGCGCGGGCCCCAGACCCGCGTGGTCGATGCCGCCGGAAAGCGCCTGCTGCCGGGTTTCAACGACGCGCACGTGCACTTCACCGATGGTGGCGCGCAACTGGACAATGTGCAACTGAACGACGCTGCCAGCCCGCAGGAATTTGCGCGCCGTATTCGGGAGCGCGCCGCGAAAACTGCCAAGGCTGATTGGCTGCTCGGCGGCGATTGGGACGAGACCAAGTGGAGTCCAGCGGAACTGCCGACCAAAGATCTGATCGACTCCGCAACGCCCGATACACCGGTAGCAGTGAACCGCTATGACGGCCACATGGTGCTCGCCAACTCGCTCGCCCTGAAGCTGGCGGGGATCACCGCGCAAACGCCCGATCCGGCCGGCGGAGTGATTGTCCGCGACCGGCAGGGGAATCCGACGGGCGCGCTCAAAGATGCGGCAGTGGATTTACTGTTCAAAGCGGTTCCGCCCCTTACTCACGATCAGCGCCTGCATGCGGTGAAGCGCGCGCTCGGACACGCCGCCTCGCTCGGCGTAACCAGCGTGCAGCACATGAATCCCGACTATGCCGACATCGCGATCTACTCTGAGTTGCTTGACGAAGGCACGCTGACCACGCGCATCTACGCCGCGCCGCTCATCACCCAGGTGGACGACCAGGTGAAGATCGGCATCAAGCGCGCGTTTGGCGGACCCTATCTGCGCATGGGCGCGGTGAAGGCCTACGCCGACGGCTCGCTCGGTTCGGCTACCGCATATTTCTTCGAGCCGTTCTCGGACCAGCCCGGCAATCGCGGCTTGCTCTCGGACGAGATGCATCCCATCTCGCTGATGCGCGACCGCATGATGCATGCCGACGCCGCTGGCTTGCAACTCTGCACCCACGCCATCGGAGACGCTGGAATTTCAGCGATCCTCGACATCTACGCCGAGATCCAAAAAGAACACGGCAGCCGCGACCGCCGCTGGCGTATCGAGCACGCCCAGCACATGGCCGCCAAAGACTTCGACCGCTTCGCGCAACTCCACGTGATCGCCTCCGTGCAGCCCTATCACGCCATCGACGACGGCCGCTGGGCCGAACGCCGCATCGGGCACGACCGTGCCAGCCGCACCTATGCCTTCCGCACGTTGCTTGACCACGGCGTTCGCCTCGCATTAGGCACAGATTGGAATGTGGCGCCGCTCGATCCCATGCTCACGCTGTACGCGGCGACAACCCGCGCCACCCTCGACGGCAAGAATCCCAAAGGATGGTTTCCGGAGCAGAAGTTGACCATCCAGGAAGCCATCGAGGCCTATACCATGGGTTCGGCCTACGCCGAATTTCAAGAGAACGAAAAAGGATCGATCACGGCGGGGAAACTCGCCGATATGGTCTTGCTGAGCGATGACGTGCTCGCCATCGATCCCGTGAAGATCCGCGACGTCAAGGTGCTCGAAACCTGGGTCGGCGGCAAACTTACGTACGACGCGGCCGCTGCCGGGAGGTGACCGTCCTTGAGTGACAATGTTGTGAACGAAAATCATCCCGGCCTCATCGAGCGCACTTTCGACACCGGCCAAGTTCGCCTGAACTGTGCCGAAGGCCCCGCTAGTGGCCCGGCGCTGGTGCTGCTGCATGGCCTCGGCCGCCGCTGGCAGGTGTTTCTGCCGCTGATTCCGGCGCTGAGCCTGCGCTGGCATATCTTCGCGCCCGATCTGCGCGGCCACGGCAAGTCCTCCCGCGTCGCTCGCGGATATCACGGGCCGCAGTACGCGGAAGATATCGCCCACCTTCTACGGGAGCGCATGTCCACTCCCGCCGTGCTTTTCGGACACTCTCTCGGCGGCATGTTGGCCATGTGGGTCGCTTCTCATCATCCCGAACTTGTTCGCGCCCTGATTCTCGGCGACAACATGATTGCCGTCCGGCATCTACAAGACCCCATGCTTCATAGCCCGACGTACAGAGCGCTGTTCCCGGGACTGCGCGATTTGGTGCGCCGGGGCGGTTCGGTCGAGCAGATTGCGGAGGGCATCGGCAGAATTGTGCTGCCGGTCCCAGGCACCGATAAGACGGCTATGATCCGCGACCTGCCGGGCAACGACGAGGCCTACCTGCTCTCATGGGCGCGTTGCGTGCAGCAGGCCGACCCTGAAGCCTACGACATGACGCTGGACGGATCTTCGATCGAAGGTTGGGACGGCGAGACCGTACTGCGCGGAATTACTTGCCCAACACTGCTTCTGCAAGCCAGCCGCGAATTGGGTGGCTTGATGTCAGACGCGGATGTTGCGCTGGCCACGCGCTTGTTGCCTCACCACACGCATGTGAAGTTCCGCAACCTGGGACACGCGCTATTTATTCAGCAGCCAGAGCCGGTGCTAAGGGCGGTGACGAATTTTCTGGAGTCGCTATAACTGCGGTCTAGAACTGTGGATGCTTCAGGGCTACTACCGCGCAACCGCCAGCGTCAAAAGCCCCTCCACCTTGCCCCAATCGTCGTTTTCACGGTTGAACTCGACGTCCCTTCGCTGATCGGAAAATCGTGGATCCAGCAACAACAGTTTGCGGATTGCAAATTGCCGCTGTCCGTCGGCATAGACGGTTTCATCGAAGATAGCTCCATAGAGCACGTAGAAATGCGAACCCCAGTTGATCAGCATTGCGTGCTGGTCCATCAGCGAACTGATCATAAGATCGGGGGTAATGGAGCCTTGCGGGACATAATCCGCACTCACCATTACCGATCGGCCGTCGCTCAAGACATGCTTTCCCTGCAATTTCGCACTGAGTTCCCGCAGCGGCAGCGGTGTTGAAAGCACTGTATCTTCGAGGGCAGAGTTCTTTCCACAGCAGACCGCTTTGTCCTGCAGGATGGTCTCCAGCGCGGCCGCAAGCACGGCGGCTCTGTTCGCCGCTTGCGCCGTTATCGTTGGCAGATGGGTCACGCGTACATCCTGATTGGGGTGAAACACATAGCCCGGGGCGTCTTGCGCGAAACCCCATACGGTAGCAAGCGTAGCCAGTACTAAACACGTGAAGAAAGCCCTCACGCTCCAGACTGGGCGGTCCATCCGACATAAGCACGGGTCATTCAAGGCTGCCTCCGCATAAAACACCAACACCTATGTTGGACCGAAACACCACCCAATAAAACAGTACTAAAGTCAGGCCTCCGTCCGCAGTTGGTCCCGCAAGCTCTCCCTTCGCCGAATCACTTTCTCCCTTTTGCCATCCACCAGCACTTCCGCCGCGCGTCCGCGCGTGTTGTAGTTCGATCCCAACACTGATCCATAAGCACCGACATCCAGAATTGCCAGCAGATCGCCTTCTCTGACTAGTGGAAGCTTTCTGTCGCGAGCAAAAAAGTCCCCAGTCTCGCAGATCGGCCCGACCACATCGGCGGTTTCGGTCTGACGCGACTCTCGGCTTACCGGAACAATCTCGTGATACGCGCCATACAGCGAAGGCCGCAGCAGATCGTTCATCGCCGCATCGACAATCAGAAAACGCTTGCCATTATTCTTCTTCCGATAAAGGACCCGTGTCAACAAAACTCCCGCCGGTCCCACGATGGAGCGTCCCGGCTCGAGCAACAGATGCAGTTTCAACCCACGCAGCGGAGTGAGCAGCGCCTTCGCGTAGACCGCAATCTGTCTCTCGAAACTCACCTGCGCGCCTTCGTACGAAATTCCCAAGCCACCGCCGGCGTCAACATAGCGAATGTCGTGCCCCTGTTCGAGCAGCCCGCGTATCAGATCGGCCACCCGCTCCAGCGCCTCTTGAAATGAACCAACATCGGTAATCTGCGATCCGATGTGAACGCTCACTCCGGCCACATTCAGATAGGGTTGTTTCGCGGCCTGCGTATAGAGCGTCCCCGCCTCGGGAATCGGTACGCCAAACTTGTGCTGGTGCAGTCCGGTCGAAATGTAGGGGTGAGTCTTGGCCGACACATCCGGATTGACCCGCACCGCCACCGCCGCCCGTCTCTTCAACCGCGCCGCGGTTGTGGAAAGCAGGTTCAATTCCGACGCGCTTTCAATGTTGAATAACAAGATGCCCGAGCGCAATGCGAGTTCCATCTCCGCCGCCGTCTTGCCCACGCCGGAGAACACAACTTTACCCGCCGCCTTCCGGTTCACGCGCAGAACCCGTTGCAGTTCTCCGCCAGAAACCACGTCGAAGCCGGTCCCTTCGCCCGCCAGCAGGCGGAGAATCCCGAGCGTCGAATTGGCCTTGACCGAGTAGCACAGCGTGTGCGGAATGGGCTGAAAAGCACGAGCAAAGGCCTGCACTCGCGCGCGAATCATGGCCGCGGAATAGACGTACAGGGGGGTTCCATGGTCGGTGGCAAGGCTCTCAAGCGCCACTCCCTCGCAGTAGAGTTCCGCGGCGCGCGCCCCCGAAGCCACGCTGTAATAGTGATAGGCAAACGCGGGTGGGCGCAACGCTAGCGATTCGCGGGCGCGCTTCACTTGCGCTTGCCGGAAGACGGACCGGATTTCACTTTGATGGCGACCACCGTTTGATCGTCGAAGGCATCGACTCCGGCGGCGTGCTCGGTCACGGCCTTGAAGATTTCGTTCACCACGCAGTCCGCCGATTTAGTCACGCAGCCGGCGACGATCGCCTCCACCCGCTCCGGCCCAAACGCTTGGCCGTGCCGGTTGCGCGCGTCGAGAATGCCGTCGCTGAAGAACACAAACATGTCGCCCGGCTTGGCCTTGAAACTGACTTCGTCGAACTCGACCTCGTCGAACAATCCCAGCGGGAGGCCGGTGACCTCGACGAACTCAATCTTGCCGTCATGGCAATAGATCGGTTTCGGCAGACCCGAATTCGCGATCAACAGCGTCCGCTTCTCGTCGTCCCAGACAGCGTAGATGATCGACACAAACTGCGCGGCAATCCGGCGTTCCGCCAGCGACAGGTTCACCGCCGAAAGCATCTCCGCCGGGCCCGGCTCAATCGGGGCGTGCGAGCGCAGAATCCCGCTGACCAGGGCCGCGTAAATCGCGGCCGGCGCGCCTTTGCCGCTGACGTCGCCAATCGCAAGCCCCAGACGCGACAAGGAATACGGAACGAAGTCGTAAAGATCGCCGCCAATGGCGCGCGCGGGAACAAACTTCGCTTCGACGTCCAAATGCTGCATCTTCGGACGCGCATGCGGCAGCAAACGAAACTGCAGTTCGCGAGCGAGCGCAAGATCGCGTTCCAGCCGTTGTTCCTGCCGCGCAATCTCCTCGTACAGGCGCGCGTTTTCAATGGCGATGGCGAGCTGGGCCGCGAGCGTCGTCAGGGTGCGCTTGTGATCTTCGGTGAAATACCCGCGGCGCGTGTGTTCCAGATCGAGCACCCCAATGACTCGTTCCTGGTAGATCAACGGGACAGCCAGTTCCGAGCGTGTCTCCGGATTGCTCTCGATATACAGAGAGCTCTTGGCGACGTCGGGCACCAGCACCGCTTCCTTGGCCTGCGCGGCGTGTCCCACTACGCCGCGGCCCATCGGAATTTCATGCTTCAGGTGCAATCTTTCCTCGAAGCGCTGCGAGAACCGATGCTGCAGCTTTTGTCCTGTCTGGTCCACGAGAAGAATGCTGAACATCTGGTAATCGATCAGCCGGTTGAGTAGCTCGGCGATGCGCTTGAGCAGCTCGTCGAGATTCAAAATCGACGTAAGCTCGCGCGCGATCTCGTTCAGCAGCAGCAAGGTCCTGGCCTGGCGTGTGATGCGCGTGTGTAGGCGCGCGTTCTCGACGCCCACCGCCATGCGCGAAGCGATCAGCGTCAGCAGGCGTTTGTGCTCCTCAGTGAAGTACCCCTTTTCGCGCGCCTCCAGGTCGATCACGCCAATCAGCCGGTTCTTGACGATCAGCGGAATGGCCAGCTCCGAATGAACGTTGGGCACGGCTTCAATGTAAGAATCCTCCTGCGTCGCATCGGCGACCAGCACGGCTTGGCGAGTCAGCGCGGCGCGCCCGGTAACGCCCTGCCCCACCTTCACCCTTAGGCGGTCGGCGATTCCTGGCGGATATCCCACATGGAAGCGTACGTACAACTCCTGACGCTGCTCATGGAGCAAAAGGATCGCAAAAATCTCGTAATCGATGACCTTGCGCACCAGTTCCGCCACGCGCCGCAGGGTTGTTTCCAGATCGAGCGTGGTATTCACCACGTCGGCCACTTCGAGCAGGAGGGGTTCCACCTCGGAAGGGCGCAGGGTTGGCGCGGCGGTCGTTTTCACAGGCTTCATTCTAGCAGCCGGTTAATTTGAGATGCGTGCTTCAAAACTCGAGATGCCGCCTTCCGTTAAGTGCCAACTCAAAAGGGGGACGGACATGCCGCCCCCCTCCCGATTTTTATCGACTCCAGCTTAATTGTCGGTTCGGCTGATGGTCGTGTTCTCTCCGATGTAGTTGCACGCTAGAGCAGTATTGCCCGTTCCTAACACCAAAGGTGTGACGGGCAGGGAGGGGGGCGGACCCGGATTCGTCCAGGCCTCGACTAGGATGTTGCTCTTGGTTATCCTCCCGGTTGTGTGGACCTGAAAGGAGGTCGCGAAGTTATCGGTTGTGCAGTTGTAGTGGAAGTCTACCGTGCTCTTGTCGAGTACATTGTAAGTTCCCTTACACAGGGCCCCTTCAGGCGTTACTTGGGAGGCATCGGTTGGCGGATTGGGGTTAATGAAAATTCCCGAGTCATTGATGGTGACGTTGCCCTTGCCATCGAACGACCAGATACCCGTGTCCGTAATGATGGCCTCCGTGACTGGCCCGGAGAGGGTCGCACCGCACGCTCCGTTGACGGGTGGGTTGGTCTGGAAAATTACATGGATGGTTTCGTTGAAGGGGAAGTTGCCCTTTAGGTCATTGTTATGCTGTGCAAGAACCATAGGCGCGAACAGCAGATGCGCGGCGAGAAGTAGAGTGATAGTTTTCAATGTGGCTCCTCAGATCCGTGAAATATTTGTTGCAACTTTCTAACTGCGGTTGAAGCCGTTGACGGAAGGTTGTTTTTCGTTGGTGGAGAACGGCAGCCATTGTCGCCCTCATCCCTGCGCGCGTCAATGTGAAACACTTTGCATCCGGATCGTCCTACAAACTGTCCAGCACGCAGACATCGGGCAGATTGCGATAGCGTTCCGCATAGTCCAGGCCATAGCCGACCACATAGGCATCGGGAATGGTGAAGCCGATGTAATGCGCCTGGATCGGCTGCTTGCGGCGGGAGGGCTTGTCGAGCAGAGCCGCAATGCGCAATGTCCGCGGCCGATGCGCCAGCACCAGTTTCGAGATGTAGTTCAGCGTCAGCCCGGTGTCGAGGATGTCTTCGACCAAAATTACGTTGCGGTCCGCCATCGAACTGTCCATGTCTTTGGTCAGACGGACTTCGCCCAGCGAATCCCATGCTGCGTGGCCGGCCGGGTCTTCTTTGACCGTGGGGCGATTGCCGTAACTCGAAACCCCGATGAAGTCGAAAGTGGCATCGAGCGGAATCTGGCGCGCAAGATCGCCCAGAAAAATGGCTGCACCCTTGAGAACGCCGACCAGGATGATCGATTGCCCGTCAAAATCGCGAGCAATCTCTTGACCGAGTTCGGCGACCCGCTGGGCGATGGTTTCACGTGAGAGCAACACTTTGAGTTCAGACATGGTGCATCATTTTATACACGAGGTTGGGCGGAACCGGAACGGGTTAAATCGAGGGTAGTGGGTTGTTTTGAATTAGCGCCGTCCTTGGGAGCGGAGCCAATCATAAGATTGTTAATTTCTTCTACGCCGTTCCGCGCCGCCAATCGGCAATTTCCGGTTGAGTTGCTCGATCCGATAGGACATTATCCAAAGTCCCAGAACACAAAAATCCGGTCCCAAGAATGATGCACATCGCCAGGAGCAGCGCGGCATGTAACTGGGGCCAAATCCCAAAGATCAAATCTGTGACTAGGATTACAAACATCGTTGCGAGTACTACGTCGTAAGCTCTCGCGTATCGGGCGAATTTTGCCGCGCGGATGCTGTGATCCAATTCAAAATAGACCACTTCCAAATCAAACCACTATTTTCGTGGCCTGCAGTCGCTCGTTGCGTGCTTTTCCTCGCGTCTTTAGAATGCTAGTTCGCAGCTTACCCGAGGAGTTTTTCGTGAATCTTCAAGGAATCCAACTCACATGGCTGGGTCACTCTACCTTCCGCGTCCAGACGCCGGAAGGGAAGACCTTCTACATCGATCCGTGGATAGCCGGCAACCCCATGTGCCCGGAGAGCGAGAAGAATGTCAAGCAGGCGGACGTCTTGCTCTGCACCCACGGACACGGCGATCACATCGGAGACGCCGTCGATGTGGGCAAGAAGCACAACCCGGTGGCGGTCGGCATCTTCGAACTTTGTTTGTGGCTGCAGAAGAAAGGCGTGAAACAAATCTCGCCCATGAATAAGGGCGGCACGCAAACCGTCGCCGGCGTGAAAATCACCATGGTGCACGCGGTGCATTCCTGCGGCATTCAGGATGGCGACCAGATCGTCTACGGCGGCGAAGCCTGCGGCTACGTGCTCGAGTTCTCGAACGGAGTCAAGCTTTACCACGCGGGCGACACGAATGTCTTTAGTGACATGGCCATCATCCGCGATCTTTACGCGCCGAAGATTGTCATGCTGCCTATCGGCGACCATTTCACCATGTCGCCGCGCGAGGCTGCCTACGCCTGCAAACTGCTGCAACCGGAGACGGTCATCCCCATGCACTTCGCTACCTTTCCCATGCTGACGGGAACGCCGGCAGACTTGCAGAAGTTAGCGCCGGACGTGAAGGTTTTAGCGATGCGGCCGGGACAGACGATTTCGTAAGAGTGAGATGAAATGGCTATGCCCGATCAACCCGCAACTCCCGATTGGCGTATGGGCGGAATCACAGCGCCCGGTGTAGAAGACTATCTCTACGCGATGCTGCCGCCGCGCGACGAAGTTCTGGTCGAGATGGAAGCTGAGGCTGGCAAGAACAATATTCCGATTGTCGGCCCCGCCGTCGCGCGCGTGCTTTACCAGTTGGCCGTAATCAGCGGCGCGAAGAAGGTTTTCGAGATGGGCTCCGCCATCGGATATTCCACCATCTGGTGGGCGCGCGCGGTGGGCGATGGCGGACACGTCGTCTACACTGACGGCGATCGCAAAAATGCCGATAAGGCCCGCCGCTACTTCGAGCGTGCCGGAGTCAGCCGCCGCATCAGCGTCCGCGTGGGCGATGCTTTCGAATTTCTTTCCGAGGAGAAGGGGCAATACGACATCATCTTCAACGACGTGGATAAGATCGACTACCCGCGCGTCTTCCGTTTGGCGCTCCCGCGCCTGAAAAGCGGCGGCCTTTTCATTACCGACAACGTTCTCTGGAGCGGCAAGGTCGCCCAGCCCAATCCCGACGCCAACACCAAAGCCATCCTCGAATTCAACAAGTTGATTTACGGATCGAAGGACCTGCTGACGACCATTCTGCCCCTCCGCGATGGCGTCGCCGTCTGCGTCAAGAAATAGGGATCAGGCGCTGCACGCTGACTTGGCAATGTTAGAATTGTCGTTTTCCAACCCCGCATGAAGACTCCGACCCTATCGTTTACCGAACAGATCCCGGAGACTCTGCCCCGCACCCAACCCCTGGCGCGGCCCGATTCCGCGACCGATATTCTTATTGTGGGCGCTGGCCCTACGGGCATGGCTTGCGCCATCGAGGCGCAGAAGGTCGGCTTCAAAGCCCTGATCATCGACAAAGGATGTCTGGTCAACTCCATCTATCACTATCCGACCAACATGGTGTTCTTCACCACGCCGGAATTGCTGGAGATTGGCGACATTCCTTTTACTACGTCTCTGGCCAAGCCAACCCGCCTCGAAGCCCTGGAATATTACCGGCGCGTCGCGGAGCACTATCACTTGAACATTCACCAGTACGAATGGGTGAAGACCATCACCGGCGAGGATGGCGACTTTCGCGTGGCCACCAGCGACCGGCATGACGCCATCCGCGACTACCGGGCGCGCAAGATCGTGCTGGCCACGGGCTACTACGACCTCGCCAACGAACTCGATATCCCGGGCGAAGACCTGGACAAGGTTTTCCATTACTACCGCGAGCCGCATCCTTATTACGACGCCGATGTCGTGGTGATCGGCGGCAAGAATTCCGCGGCCGAGGCGGCTTTGGATTTGTGGAGGCACGGAGCGCGCGTCACGCTCGTCCATCGCGGACCGCAGATGCACGCGCACGTAAAGTATTGGGTGCGTCCCGACATTGAGAACCGCATCAAGGCGGGCGAAATTACCGCCCATTTTAATAGCACGGTGCACGAGATCAATGCCGATTGCGTTGTGTTGCGGACTCCTTCCGGCCCGCTTCGCCTGAAAAACGATTTCGTGTTCGCACTCACCGGGTACCACCCCGACTACGATTTCCTGCGCAGCGTGGGCATCGAACTGGCCACGGAACAGCTTCGTCCCGTCTGCGACCCCGAGAACCTGGAATCGAACATTCCCGGAATCTACGTTGCGGGCGTCATTGTCTCGGGCTCGCGGACCAATGAAATCTTCATTGAAAACGGGCGTTTTCACGGCAAACTGATCGCCCATCATCTCAGTGAGAAACTGGGCGGCGGCAACCCGAATTTTCCTCTTGACGCCACCTAACGTGTAACCGTATAGTTACGCATTATGCGGAACCGTTTGGTTACAGGTTCGCCCCAGAAATCCTTCCCCGCGGTCACCTTCCACGCGCTGGCCGATCCCACCCGCCTGGCCGTGCTTGAACTCTTGCGCGGGGGACCCCAGGCTGCCGGACAAATCGCCGCGGCTTTCACCGTGTCCCGTCCCGCGATTTCCAAACATCTGCGCCAGTTGCATAAAGCGCGGCTGGTGTTGCCATCCCAACGCGGACGCCACCGCTTTTATCGCCTGAACGCCGAACCACTCGAAGCAGTCGACGCCTGGCTCAACCGCTACCGAATGTTTTGGGTTCAGAATTTGAACAGCCTGAAATCGTTTGTCGAAGAAGAACACGCCCGCGAGACCGCTAAAGCCTCGGGGAAAGATGCAACCAAGGTACCCAGCAAGACAAAACCAAATCAATGGAGGAATCAATGAAGCTTCACCATTCAGTTCGCACCATCGCCGCCGCCACGTTACTCGTCCTCTGTGCCAGCCTGGTCATGGCCCAGTCGGACGCGCACAAGTCCTTCGACCTGTTGAAGGGTATGGAAGGGAGCTGGGCAGGGAAGAACCAGCAGGGTCAGCCGGTGGAGGTGACCTTTCGCCTGACCGCCGGGGGATCGGCGCTGATGAGCGAGATTCACGGCCACGGCCCAGAGAACATGATCACCATGTTTCATATGGATGGCGACCGGCTCTTGCTGACCCACTACTGCGGCGCCGGCAACCAGCCGCGCATGAAGGTCGTCTCCGCAGACGCGAAATCGGTCAGCTTCGAATTCTTCGACGGCACCAACATCAGCCCGGGCGACGGACACATGCAACACGCCAGCTTCACCCAGTCCGATCCCGATCACCACGTTGAAGAGTGGGTGTTCGCCGATCATGGCAAGGAGATGAAGGAAGTCTTCACCCTGGCGCGGGTGAAGTAGCGAAACCATCCCAAGCGTCTTCGGAGACTCTTATGCCGCAAGCAACGATTACCCCTGACCAGGACGCCATCGTCTCGGAGATCGAGATCGCGGCGCCCGCCGAACGCGTGTTCCGCGCGCTCACGGACTCAGACCAGCTCATGCGCTGGTTCAACGACGCGAGCTGTCCGGTCAAGTTCTGGCGGATGGATGCTCGCCTCGGTGGCAGCTACAGCTATGCGACCGAGAAGGGCAATATCGTGGTCAACGGCGTCAGCGAATTCAAGTGCCACGGCGAGATTTTGGAATTCGATCCGCCGCGGCTGCTCGCCTACACCTGGATCGGCAACTGGCATCTCAACCCGGAGAAGAAAACAACTGTGCGCTGGGAACTCACTCCCACCGCATCCGGCACGCACGTGAAGGTAACGCACAGCGGTCTCGCTCAGGAGCCGCAGGCCCGCAAAGACTACAGCGGCGGCTGGGTTGGGGTTGTCGAACAACTCAAGGCATTCACGGAACGAAATGGTTCATAACCAGGAAAGGACTCGCTCACATGGCAACAACAGCAATCACTCCCGATCAGGATGCGGTCATTGGAGAGGTTTTCATCGCTGCTCCGCCAGTCCGCGTATTTCAGGCGCTCACCGACCCCAACCAGGTTCCGCGTTGGTGGGGACAACAGGGTATGTATCGGATCACCGAGTGGAAAGGCGATGTGCGGCCGGGAGGTAAGTGGTCAAGCGTCGGTGTCGGGCCCGAGCACTTCCTTCCGTGTGGAGGGCGAATACCTGGAAGTCGATCCGCCCCGCATGCTCTCCCATACCTGGATTCCAAGTTTTGCCGGGAACATCGAGACGGTGGTGCGCTGGGAGCTGGAGCCAACCGAAGTCCACGGCCTGCATCCCAGCGGCCCCAAGAAGGCAGGCACCGGAACGTTGTTGAAAATCCGGCAAACCGGATTCGCGGGGGCACCGCAGGCGGCCAAGGGACATGCCGATGGATGGCAGCGCGTTCTCGGCTGGATGCAGGCGTTTGTGGAGAGAGGCGAGACGGCGGAAACGCGTCCGGCGGCGGCTCCTGCACAAACCGTTTAAGTGTTTCACGTGAAACACTTTGCAGGGGTAATATTGTACGTATAGTAATATACGTATAATTGCTGTATATTAAGGCACGGCAAGGGGTTGCGTCGCCTCTCCCGGTTCGTGGTTGTGTTTTACGGAGGGTTGGGCTGCGGGCTGTGAAAGCCTCTGCACAGCAATCGCGGCGGCGGGCCCCTTCTCGAAAAGCGCGAGAAGGGGCGCACCCCCATTTCTCCTCTGCTCTCACTTGGCAACCCGCACCGCTACGAGGTAGCCGCAGACGTTGGCCACCCGCCGTCAGGTTACTTTTTCAGCGTCCGTTCGCGCGACTGAGCACCCAGACGTCGTTGGTCGTAGGTGACCCTCCAACGGTTGTAAAGCCACCAAAAATAGTCATATTATGCGTCTTGGAGTTGTAGACTCCGGTGTGAAAGTTACGGCTTTCCGCAAAGAGTGAAAAAGGACCAAGCTCAGCCCATGCAGGTGTGCCTCCTAGGCCGTTCGCGTCGGAAAGAACCCACACGTCACTAAGCAAACCACTCGTACCTTGTCCACCAAAGATGGTCAAGCTATTATACTTCGCATCGTAGATAGTGCTGCCATTTGCCCGAGACGGCGGAAGCGTGCCCGAAGGGGAAAGTTGCGTCCATCCTGGCGTTCCTCCCTGGCCGTTTGCGTGGCTGAGGACCCAAACATCGTTGTGAACCCCGCTTGAGTCGGAGCCGCCAAACAGGATCAGGTTGTTGCTGGCCGCGTCATAGACAACCCCACCAGTTACCTCCCTCGGAGAGGGGCCGGAGCCTGGAATAGCGAGTTGGATCCAAGTCGGGGTTCCCCCGATACCATTTGCGTTGGAGAGGGTCCAAACATCGCCAAAAACGGTGTGGAAACAATCCTGGCCTGCAAATACGATCATGGTATTCGTGTTCGGATCGTAAACTGCCCCATGCTGTGCCCTTGGGCTCGGCGGACCGCCGCTGGGGCTGAGTTGGCTCCATGCCGGAGTCCCGCCATTTCCATTGGCGTTGGTCAAAACCCAAACGTCGTTTGCGCAGGGTGAGGATTCTCCCTCGGCACCACCAAAAACAATCATGCGGTTGCTTCCTCCATCATAGACGGCAGAATGCCACAAACGTGGCAACGGTGCCGTACCCGTGGGAGTAACCGATGTCCACGTTTGGTTGCCGTTGAGGCGCCAAACATCGTTCAGGTTTGTGGGAGAGCTTGCGTTCGAGGGGGTGATCTGCCCACCAAAAACAACCATACGATTGCTAGTTGTGTCGAGAACTGCCGAATGGCCCCAACGCGGGGTGGGACCGGCTGGCTTCCACGTTTGTGCGGCTGCATTCGCAGCAAGCATCGCTAGCGCAGTGCACATGAGCGAGACCTGGCATAGCATCCTTCTTGCTTTCATGTTAGTTCTCCTTAAGGACTTTCAGTTTTTTGACCCCAACAAACGACTCTTTTGTTCCGCCAATTGTCTTTTCGCGCCAGTGCGAAACATTTTTCACCCGGATCGCCGCCAGGCTGACGAGATAACGGTGTCGAGGCTTCTAAGTTGGCCGCGCGGGTGATGTGGGCCATTTGTCGAGATAAAAACCTTGACACACGCGCCTGACCGGATCGAATCTTATTCCGGGTTGCTTTCTGGGTCTTGGGAAAATGTTGAAGAAAATCTGAAAAATAGGAGCACCCTACCCATGAGCCTTGGCGATCGGACAGCACACTACTATGAGTTCGGTAGCTTTCGGCTGGAGCCTGAAAACCATCTCCTTTGGCGAGGCGGCAAGCCTATAGACCTTCCCCCGAAGGCCTTCGAACTACTTCTGGCGCTGGTCGAGAATTCACACCGAGTCCTGCCGAAAGGGGATTTACTTCAGCGAATCTGGCCTGATACGTTTGTGGACGAGAACAACTTACCTCGAACCATTTCCACTTTGCGAAAAATCCTCGGCGACGCTTGTGGTTCGTTTCACGACATCAAAACGGTTCCCAAATGCGGCTATCGTCTCCTTACCAAGGTGCGCGAAGTGCGGGACGGGAATCGCTCCGCAGAACGTGCCTGGTTGGACTCTCTCCCGAGCGCGGCGCAGCTACTCCCCAGGGAGCAAGACGTTCGATCTGTTCTGAGAGATCTCACAAACTACCCTGTCACAACTATTGTCGCGCCTCCCGGTTACGGTAAGACTAGCCTTGCCATACTGGTCGCGGCCGAACTGCACAACCAGTTTCGGGACGGATTGTGGTTCGTTCCTTTAGACAGTCTCCTAGATTCTGCGGACGAAAGAGCCGTGGTACGAGCGATCGCCGCGATCTTGGGTGAAAAGACCGAGCACGAATCGATTCCGGCTCTGGTCCGGCTCCTGAGAAGGCAGTCCCTACTTCTGATTCTCGACGCTTGCGAAACCGTATTAGATCATTGCGAGGCGGTTGTCTCGGCTTTGGTATTGTCATGTCCCGATTTGAAAGTCCTCGCAACGACCCGACAGGCGCTCGGTGTCTCCGGCGAACGTATTCAACACCTGTTACCGCTTGATCTTCCGAAAGAGGCGGATGACTGGTCAGCCCTGGACGAACTTCTTTGTGTCTCGCTGTTCAAACGAATCGCCGAGAGAATCGGTTGCGTATTGCCAGCGGATGCGCCAACAGCCTCACATGTGGCATCGATCTGTCGCCTAACGGAGGGCATCCCGCTGGCCATAGAGCTCGCGGCATCCATGACAAGCTGCAATTCTCTCGCGGAGATCAGCGAAGGCCTTAGTCATGACTTTCGGTTGGGAGGTAGTCAAGAGACTAAGCTCCACCGGAGAATCGCCAGAAGCCACCACCTTCTTTCCCCGTCCGCCGAGGTCCTATTCAGACGCCTCGCTGTGATCTCCGGAGGATGGACAAAAGAGGCCGCAAAGGCCATCTGCTCGAACCTCACGACGCCAGCATTCGACATCGAGCAAGCTCTTCAACAACTGGTCCAAGGCTCACTGGTAACCCGTGAGCACGCTCGGAGCCGGTACCGTATGTTGGACATGATTCGGTGCTTTGCCTTGTCCAAGCTCCAGGAAAGCGGGGAGGAGGCGGCGATCTCCCGCGCTCACTTCGAATACTTCCGCCATCTCTCGGAACGCGCGGGGAAGGAGGCGTGGGAAACCAATATGAGTGCAGCTTTGGCCACAATGGACGTGGAATCGAGCAACGTGCGGCGAGCGATGGAATGGTCTTTTTTAAACTGCCCGGCGGAGGGGGCGGCGCTCTGCGCGGCTCTCTGGCCATACTGGGCGGTTGTCGGGCAACTTGTGGAAGGCCGCGAACAGCTCAAGGCTTTTCTGACCGCTCCGGCGAGATGCTCGAATGCGGTCTACATACGAGCTTGGACTGGCCTTGGAGTATTGGCCTATTTCCAATCGGACTACGAAGAAGGAATCATGTACTGCGAAAAATCGTTGGACCTGTCCGTTGGCAGCACCGACCGATGGGCAACCTGCGTCAACCTGGTCGCTGCGGGAAGTATGCGTTTTACCCAGAGGCACGATTATGCAGGTGCCCTACATGCCTTTGTGGAGAGTGTTGCGCTCGCCGAAGAAATCGCCGAGCCATGGCTTCTCTCATTGGCGCTCGGTAACCTAGCCGTTCACCGTGCATACCTGGCTGCTGGCAAAAACGGCGAAGTCTCCGACGCGGAAACAAAAGACATCGTCGATGGTGGCGTGAGCAGTGTGGATTTCGGGAGAAAGTCAGGCAACTCCTGGATATTGTCTCTTTCCCTCCTGAATCATGCTACGTCATTGCGTTTACTTGCATCGACTCGGGACTGGGAAGTGATCGAGAGCCTGATTCGGGAATCCTTCCAGCTTCGCTACGATATTGGAGACAAATATGGAGTGATACAAAGCCTCTACAAGCTCGCCGCCGTTGCCTGCGAACGCCGCGCCGCCGAACAGTATATCAGGGCAGCCATCCTGCTGGGGGGTCTTAGTAACTTGCTGGGTGGGCGAGAAAGAATCCCGATCCCCAGGCGCAATGAAGCCGACTTTGAATGGACCGTGAGCACCTGTAAGTCCGCACTCGGAGAAGAAGAGTACCAGATACACTTTCGGTCAGGTGCGACCTGGTCGCTCGACAAAGTTGCACGGTTCGCTCTTAACACACCGCGAATCCAGGTGGTGTAGGACTGGGGCCGCGCGTCATGGCGAACGTTATGGTGGCAGCGGCATCGCGGCCCACCCTTGCAAAAAGCTCAAGGATGGGGCCACCGCTTTTCAATATGGGAAAAGAAGAACAAACCCGGAGAAGGCTGGGCGACCCGGCCTCTAACCGAAACCGCTGCACGGGGAGAACTCCCTGACGTGCCTGAGGCCTGTTGTTGGGTAGGGGGTCCTTCGACTCCGCAGAGACTTCACTTCGTGAAGTCCCTGCTCCGCTCAGGATGACAGCTCAGAAAATTGTGACAACTGTTGGGGAAGGCTTGGGAAGTCCTTCGTCTGCTGGGACCCTGGTTTATACTGGCTCCATGTCGGAGCCCGTCTCCAAGACGTTTTACCCGGAAACCTTTGGCTGCCAGATGAATGCGCACGACTCCGAAAAGGTCGTGGGGACGCTTTTGCAGCAGGGTCAGGGGTATCGGCAGGTTCCTACCGTCGAAGAGGCGGGGCTGGTGCTTTATAACACCTGCTCGATTCGCGAAGTACCTGGGGTAAAATAAGGCCATGAGTCCGGAAGTTTCCGACCTTCTCAAACGAGCGCTGGCCCTATCGGTTGACGAGCGCGCGGCGTTAGCCAACACCCTCCTCGACACTCTTGAGGGTGCGGATGAATCTGTTCAAGAGGCTTGGGATGCGGAAGTGGCGCGCCGAATCGAAGACCTGAAGGCGGGCAAGCCAGTGACCGTCCCTTGGGAAGAATTGCATCGCGAGCTTCTGGCCATAGTGAATGAGCGGTAAGCCGGTTGAGTACCACCAGGGCGCGATTGCGGATGTGAGAGCGCGGTGGCATGGTATCGGAAGCGCAGCCCCAAAGTGGCCCTTGACTTCATCGAAGAACTGCATCGGGCTGCCGACACTATCCGTGTAGCTCCGGAACGCTGGCCGATAGGAAAGAACAACACCAGACGATTCCTGCTTTGGCGATTCCCGTTTGCCATCATCTATTCCGAACAAGAATCCGTAGTCACAATCTGGGCTGTCGCGCACGGCAGCAGGCGGCCCGAATATTGGGCAGGTCGCCTCTAACCCTGGTTTATACTGACTCCATGTCGGAGCCCGCCTCCAAGACGTTTTACCTGGAAACCTTTGGCTGCCAGATGAATGCGCACGACTCCGAAAAGGTCGTGGGGACGCTTTTGCAGCAGGGGTATCGGCAGGTTCCTACGGTCGAAGAGGCGGGGCTGGTGCTTTATAACACCTGTTCGATCCGCGATAAGGCGGAGCAGAAGGTGTTTAACCGGCTGGCGGATTATAAGAAGTATCGGGCGCAGGGGAAACAGTTTGGCGTCCTGGGGTGCGTGGCGCAGCAGGAGGGGGAGAAGATTTTTGAGCGGGCTCCGTATGTTTCTTTGGTGTGCGGGTCGGCTTCTTACCGGAATCTTCCGTCGATGCTGGTGCAGCTGGAGACGGGGCAGTCTCGCGTCACCGGGCTGGACGATCGAATGACGGACGAATGCTTTGAGACGGAGTTTACGGCTCGCACGAATCCGCATCGCGGGTACATCACGATTATTGAGGGATGCGACAAGTTCTGCGCTTACTGCGTGGTGCCTTTTACTCGTGGCAAGGAGCGCAGCCGGACTTCCGCCTCTGTTCTTGAAGAGGCGCGGCAGCTTGTGGACCTTGGCTATACAGAGATTCAACTGCTCGGGCAGAACGTTAACTCTTATCGAGATCCCTCTGGTCTTAAAAGCTTTGCTGAGTTGCTGGCTGCCGTGGCTTCGGTGCCGGGGATTCGGCGGGTGCGGTTTACTACTTCGCATCCTCGGGATTTTGGGCGGGATATTATTGAGGTTATCGACGCTGTGCCGGCGCTTTGCGATCATGTGCATTTGCCGGTGCAGAGCGGATCTACTCGGGTGCTGGATGCCATGTCGCGGCTCTACACTCGCGATCAATATCTGGAGCGCATCTCATGGATTCAGGCGGCTCGGCGGGATATATCTCTTACCAGCGACTTGATTGTTGGGTTTCCAGGGGAGACGGAGCGCGAGTTTGAGGAGACTTTGTCGTTGATGGACCTAGTTGGTTATGACAGCGTGTTTACTTTCAAATACTCTCCCCGGCCTAATACTCCGGCGTTGAAGTTGGAGGACGCGATTCCTGACGCGGAGAAGGCTCGGCGGCTGGCGGTGGTGAACGACAAGCAGAAACAGATTGGGGCCCAGCGGAATCAGCGGCATGTTGGACAGGTGCTTGAAGTGATGGTGGAAGGGAAGAATCCGGCGCGGGGGCAGTGGGTGGGGCGGACCTCGCAGATCAAGGTCATGAATTTTACGGTGCCTCCGGGCGTGGAACTGGCTACTGGGAGCTACGTTCCTGTGCGGGTTACGGGAAGTTTCCCGAATAGTCTTGTGGGAGAGATGGCCGCTCCCCTCAGCCCCTGAAGGGGGCGTTCGATTTTGAAGAACTCTCGGTATCGCTAAAGCGATACCCTGTTACGAAGCCTGATTTCTTCAGCAGTTTGGGCGAATGGCGATTGCTTGGCTGAGGGTTATATGGAAGTGGAAATGAAAATTCGTGGGCTGATGATGGATCCGGTATCGAACATGCCGATTGTCTTGCTTAAGGACGTGGGCAGCGATACGGTGCTCCCTATATGGGTGGGCGTGTATGAAGCGAATGCCATCGCGCTGGAGATCGAAAAGGTCAACACTCCTCGTCCCATGACGCATGATTTGATCAAGAACGTGCTCACCGGACTGGACGCTTTGGTGCACAAGGTGGTGGTCACGGAATTGAAAGACGACACTTTTTATGCGGTGATCTGGTTGGAGCGGGAAGGGCACGTAGTGAGCATCGACTCGCGTCCGTCGGACGCGCTGGCGCTGGCGTTACGGGTGGATTGTCCTATCTTTGTCGATGACGAGGTGCTGAAGAACTCCAAGCAGGCGGCTAATAATCCCGTGCCCGCGGTCAATAGCGAGGAACTCCGCAAGTGGCTGGAGGACCTGGGCGACGATGACTTGGGGAAGTACAAGATGTAGGAAGGCAGCTCTCGGCTGTCTGTTCTCAGTTCTCAGCGTCGAACCGTCGAGATGAGATCGTCCTCAACTGCTTTATTCGTGCTTTTCTTCGCGGGGTTCTTGCTTGCGCAAACGAACTCGGCTTCGCCTGGCCCGTCAGCCAAGACTGCTGCTTCCTCGCCTAGCAGTTTGGGATCGACCCTTGCGCTGCACGCCACCTCCACCATGAACGTGGCTTCGGAGATGGGCGGGGCGTTTATGAATCCTTCGAAGTGCGACGCTGACGGCAATCTCTACATTCGCAAGTACGCTTCGGACCGGCCGCTGCTGGGGCCGGTGGTGAAGATCGACCCGGATGGCAAGCGGGTCGCGCGGTTCGACCCGGCCGCATTCTCTCAACTGGCGCTCGACCGCGCCGATACGTTCTCGCCCGCGCCCGACGGCGGAATTTATCAGATCGCGCAGAGCGGCATTCTGAAGCCACAGATCTACGTGCTGCATTTTTCTTCCGACGGATCGCCTTCATCGCCGACGCGCCTGGATGCCGACCTTGAGGTGTACACGTTCGCGGCGTTTGCCGACGGAACTTTTCTGGTTTCGGGTATGCAGCGCGATGTGCAGAACAAAAACGACCGGGGCCGCAACTTCACCGCGGTGTTTTCGGCCGACGGCAGAGAACTGGCGCAGCTTTCGTTCGCGGAGGTTCCGGGTGCGGCGAAACCGGCGGCAAGGGCGGAGGTTCCGAAGGCAGGCCAGAAGGATGCCGAGAAGGCGGCGCCCTCGCTCGATCTGTCGGATGCCGAAGTGGGAAGCGACGGCAACCTTTACGTCATGCGGCGAGCTTCGCCGGCCCTGGTCTATGTGATCGCGCCGAGCGGCAAGATCATGAAGACGATCAAAGTCGATTCGCCGTTGCCGGACGCGGCGCCCACCGCCTTTCACGTTTCCCTGAACCGGCTGGCGATTTCTTTCTGGAATGAGGCAGGCGAGCGCCAGTCGGTGGTCGTTGTGGACGCGCAGACGGGACGGAAGATTGCCACCTATGCCGATCCTGGTGGCCTGGGAGCATCGTTTGCCTGCTACTCGGCGAACGAGGGAGTCTTCACATTTCTGCAACTGGGCGAGGGGAATGCGCTGCAGGTCATTCGGGCCGAGGCGCAGTGAAGAATTAGTGATTTGTGATTGGAAATTTGTAATTGGAAGCCATGCCTGACTCCGCTGAACAACTGCAACGTCTTTACCTTGCCGGATTCGAACTGCAGACCTTTGAACGCTATCCCAAGTGCGTTGGCGTGATGCGCGACGGCTGCGTCGCTCTGCTGGTCCCGGGCGTGGACGGGTTGCAAGTCCTGGGCAATCCCGGCTGGCGTATGGGGGAAGTTATGGGCGTGCTTACCGTTCGGGACGGACGGCAAGTCTTCCAGGCCAAAAGCGAAGTCGTGGAAGCTACACCGGAACGGCTGGCGGTGTTGCAGAAGTTCAGACAAGACTTGGCGGAATTGATGAGTGCGGTGTGATGCCGTATATCGTTCTACGGCATCATAGCTATATTATGATGCGTATGTCGTTTTATTGACATCATCGCTGAAGGTATGACATCATTGTTCCCATGCGCACTACACTGAGTCTCGATGATGATGTTTTCCAGGTGGTTAAGTCCTACGCCGAGAACCGGTCGCTGGCGATGGGGAAGGCAGTCTCGGAACTGGTGCGCCGCGGCCTCGGCGCACCCGTAAAAACGCGGGTCGTCAATGGGCTTGTAGTCTTCGATGTTGCGGCAGACATCGATCTGGTTACGTCCGAACTGGTGAAGCGGTTGGAGGCTGAGGAGCGGTGAGCGGCTTCCTGCTGGACGTTAACGTGCTCATCGCGCTCCTCTGGCCTCCCCACGAGGCTCACGTACGTGCCCAGCGGTGGTTTGCGCGAAATGCCGATCAGGGCTGGGCTACTTGCGCGCTGACGCAAACTGGCTTTGTGCGCATCGTTTCGAATCCCGCCTTCTCGCGGCGCGTGGTTTCTCCCCGGGACGCGCTGGAGGTGTTGCAAGGCAGCCTTCAACATCGCGCCCACCGATTCTGGACAGAAGATATCGGAGTCGCGGGAGCCCTTGCCATCCTCGGAGGGCAGCTGTTCGGCCATCAGCAGGTCACCGACGCCTACTTGCTGGGGCTTGCGATTCACAAGAAGGGAAGACTGGCTACGCTGGACGCCAGCCTTGCCGCTCTGTTGCCCGTCAACGCTACCTCCGCGCGGGCAGCGGTGCACGTGTTGTGACTGCCGACCTAAAGATAGAGACCACGACATGCAGGAAGCCGGCGCTACTTGGCCGGTAGAAATTCGATGTTCATGGTGCCGGATGGGACGCTCTTGAAGTCATAGTCCGCGGTCACCAGGGTCGCGTTCTTGTGCAAGGCCAGCGATCCGGCGAAGGCGTCGACAAACGGGACCTTAAAGTCGTGCTTGAGGATGGCGGCGGCTTCAGCGAGATCCTTTTCCGCCGCAATGATGGTTAGCGGAAGGGCAGCGAGGTTCGCGGCGACGCTGCTCATCAGGGCGGCAACGCCTCCGGCGCGTTTGTACAAAGCGCCTACAACCTCACCCCAGTTAACGGCGCACAATAGGAGTTCGACCTCGCCCTGTGCGGCCCGGATCAAAAGATCGCGAACCCGGTCAAACCCGGCCTCTCTGTCGGTAAAGCGAAGGATAGCGCTGGCGTCGAGCACGTAAGTGGTCATCGGTTAGCGTTCCTCGTCGTCGCGGTGCATGGCGTCACGCAGCTTGCCCATACCCTTGGTCGAGCCGCATAGGCTGTCGATGAATTCAGGCGTGATCGGACGCAGGATGAGGGTCTGACCGTCGCGCTGGATTGACAGCCTGGTGCCGACCGAGAGTTTCATCTCTTCGCGGATCTCTGCGGGAATGATGATCTGGCCCTTGGTGCTCAGGGTTGTGTATTCGGCCTTCATGGTCAAATGGTAGGGAATTGTAAGCAGGAAGTCAAGAAAGGCTTACAAACGTACTATACGTCTTACTTTCTAGGGATGATCGGAAAGGACTGCTGTGGTAGTTAACATAATACACGTTATCGGACATCGCGCACGGGCGCACCCGCTCAGTTCAGTTCGTCGCGATTGTCTCGTTCGAGGTCATAGAATTTCGAGATGAGCAGACAAAAGCACTTTTACGATATGCGGAAGACTGCTGGGCTATGCGTGCGTTGCCCTGATCCGCCGAACCCAGCAATCGAAGGCAAAACTCAGTGCCAATCGTGCCTGGATGCTCAGCGCCTCAAGACCGTAATTTGGCAGTATGAGCTTAAAGCTGGGATGTTCGAGGCATACGGGAAGGTGTGCGTCCGCTGTGGAGCCACTGACGATCTTCACTTTCACCACCTCCACGGTGATGGTGCTGTGCACCGGAAGAAGGTGACAGGCGACGATCAAGGGGGATTCGTGGAGAGTGTGGCAAGACTTGCGAAGGCGTGGATTTCCCCCGGTGATCGAAACCCTATGTCGTCAGTGTCACGAGCACGAGCATCATCTCACTGTTCGCACGTGAACACGATGCCAGGATGGAACAACGTCCCGGCAACGCGGGTAGCGATGGCGATCAGATCCCTCTGGCCGTAGAAGACCTTTACCTGTGGCGCGCGCGACATTTCGGGCAGATTTACGGCGCGGCCGCTGCGGATAAGGGCAGCGCTTTCTTCGTTGGCGGTGACGCTGGGCAGTTGTGGGATCAGCTTTCTGGGATGGACCAGCATTGTTTCAGCGAGCGATGACTCGGCACTTCCCTGCTGCATCGCGGACGCCAGCGCCTCGAGCGAGTGGGCATCTTCGATGGTGAACTCGGCGACGGCGGTGCGTCGCAGGCTGGCCAGATGAGCGCCGCAACCTAGCACCTGGCCCATCTCGTGGGCTACCGACCGTATGTACGTGCCCGAGGCTACGCGGGCGCGGAAAGTGGCTTGATCGGCTTTGGTGTCCAGAATCTCGAATTCCTTAATCTCCACTTGAACCGGCTTGAGCGCGACTTCTTTGTTTTTGCGGGCGAGTTTGTAGGCGGGGACTCCGGCTATTTTCTTGGCGGAAAATGGCGGCGGCATCTGCTTGATGACGCCTTGAAACGGCGCTGCCAGTGCGCGTACTTCGTCTAATTGCAGGTGCACCTCTTGCGGCGGCGTGGTGGGCTCGCCGTCGGCGTCGTAGGTGTCGGTGGCGAAGCCGAAGCGAATCACGCCATCGTAAGTCTTCTCGGAATGTACGTAGAACTGCGCCAGGCGCGTCAGGTTGCCTAGCACCAGCGGCAGAACTCCAGTGGCCGAGGGGTCGAGAGTGCCGAGATGGCCGACCGAGCGCTGCCCGAGAATCCAGCGCACGCGATTGACCACATCGTGCGAGGTAAGGCCGGACGGCTTGTCGATGACCAGGACACCGTTCATGGAATTCTGTAATTTGGTAATTTGTAATTTGGCAATTTGCGGACGTCGGCTGCGGACGGTATTCATGAGGCCCTCTCAAATTACCAAATTACAGATTACACAATTACCAATTCCCTATGATTCCCCTTCGTGACGATCAGCCCACGTTCTCGACGCCGTTCGTTAACTATTTTCTGATCGTCCTGAATGTGCTGGTCTTTCTGTGGGAGCTTTCGGTCAGCCATCGGGTGCTGAATTCATTCATGACAGAGTTTGGCGTGGTTCCTCATCATACGCTGGCCGTGTTGACCGGACATTCCTACGACGGATTGGCAACGGCGGTATTGCCGTTGTTTACCTCGATGTTTCTGCACGGTTCATTCTTGCATGTGGGCGGGAACATGCTGTTTTTGTGGATCTTCGGCGACAACGTCGAAGACTACCTCGGACACTTCACCTATCTCGCGTTTTACCTGATCAGCGGAGTGGCGGCCGGGGCCACGCACATTCTGCTGAACCAGGCCTCGCTCGTGCCGAGCGTGGGCGCGAGTGGCGCGATCGCGGGGGTGATGGGCGCGTACTTCATCTTATATCCGCGGGCGCGCGTGCTGGTCTGGTTTCCGCCGATATTTTTCTTTCACGTTCCCGCCTGGCTGATGCTGGGCTACTGGTTTGTGATGAATTTCCTGAGCGGAACTGCGTCCGCTATCGCCGAGACGAGCCAAACTACTCCCGGCGGCGTTGCCTTCTGGGCGCACGTTGGCGGCTTCGTCGCGGGCGTGGTCATGATTAAAGTGTTCAGGGAACGGCCGCACCGTTACCGGTATGGGACTTGGTAGGAGATCAGCGGCGCGGTTCCGGGGCGGGGCCGGGAGGCAGAATCTCCGGTTCCCCCGAATGTACTCTCTGGCGGGTGACGAACCATACGGCTGCGGTCCAGGTCGGAAAAAGGTCGGCGCCGGGAATGAGTTTCGCCGCCGCTGACGGCAAGAACGCCCAATGCCATCCGAGCAGACGAATCATTACGAAAGCGACGATCAGGTCGAGCAGCGAATCCGCCGGGGACATGCCCCCCTCCACGAAGAAGGGGAAGGCGGCAATTTGCAGGGCATCGGCGGCGATGGCTATGGCCCAGGCCAGGCGGTGCTCCGGTTCTTGCAACGATTTGAAGTAGTCGATGATTGACATGGTTTTTCCCCGGTCGTTCGTCGTTGGCGTTGGTCGTTGATCGTAAGCGAAACCAAATCCGCTGCTAGCTTAGATGCTCGATTTTACGCCCGAGTCGCGACGCTTCTTTTCTCTATAGATCGCCGACCGAGGGCCTCACCACGATTTTTTCCACAGTTGTATTGTCGGGTACGAGCAGCGCATTGACTACCGTCCGAGCGATGGTGTAGGCGGACATCATCTTTCGCCGGGGCGCTCTTGGCCAGAGCGTGTCCCAGATCGCGGTATCGGTGGCGCCGGGCATGAGGGCGATCACGCGAATTCCCTTTGGGCGCAACTCTTCGCGCAAGGTGTCGGTGAAGCCAAGGGCGCCGTGTTTGGATGCGTTGTAAGCGGCCGACCCCGGAAAGATTCGCTCGGCGGCGACGGACAAATTGTTGACGATGGTGCTGCCGCGCTTCATCACGGCGAGCGCCGCCTGGGTCATCAGGAACAGCCCGTTGAGGTTGGTGTCGATCACTTCCATCCAGGTGGGATAGGGCAACTCGCCTATGGTGCGATTGGGATGTCCGATGCCGGCGTTGTTGATGAGGATGTCCAGGGGCCGGTGCAGTCCGCGGACGAGCGTGAAGAGGTAATCGACCGAGTCGGGGCTGCGGACATCGCAGGATTGCGCCAGAACGTCAATGTTGAGCCTGTCCAGTTCCAGGCGCGCCTTGGCCAGGGCGCGCTCGTCGCGGCCGGTGATGATCAGGTTGCATCCCTCATGCGCGAGGGCGCGGGCGATGGCGAGACCGATGCCTCGGTTGGCGCCGGTAATAAGCGCGAGGCGGCCGGAGAGTGCGGACTGGCGCGGCGATGATCCGCGAAATGCGGACTTGCGGCTGGTCATGCGGCTTTCAGCTTAGTCCTCCCGGCGCTATCTGGCGAGCGTGAAGTTCACGAGTCAGCCGAACTGCGCTCGCCTAGACAGCCGAGGGCGGCTGTCCCTACGCTGGCATTGGACGGGGCGTAGCCCCGTCACCACACATGATCGCCAATCACACGCCGTTGGTACGCTGGCGGATTAGCGAGAGAAATTCGGTCCGCGTTTCTTCTTCACTGCGGAAGCTGCCGAGCATAGACGAGGTGACCGCCGAGGAGTGTTGTTTCTCGACCCCGCGCATCATCATGCACAAATGCCGCGCCTCTATGACCACGCCGACGCCCTGCGGTTCGATCGCGTTCTGGATGGCCTCGGCAATCTGGGTGGTCAGGCGCTCCTGGATCTGCAAGCGGCGCGAAAAGGCGTCGATGAGGCGCGGGATTTTGCTCAGCCCGATCACTTTTCCGTTCGGAATGTAGGCTACGTGAACTTTGCCGAAGAACGGCAGCAGGTGGTGCTCGCACAGGCTGAACATTTCGACGTCCTTCACGATCACCATCTCGTCATAGCTGACGGTGAACAGCGCTTCGCGCAAGAGCGCTTCGGGATCGTCCTTGTAGCCCTTGACGAGAAACTGCATGGCTTTTTCGACGCGCGCAGGAGTGCGTATAAGGCCTTCGCGGTCGGGATCTTCGCCAAGGCGAATGATCATTTCGCGCACCAATTCTTCGTAGGTGGCGCTGGTCAGGGTGGCTGGTTGGATCGTGGACTTCATAGGATTTGTAATTGGCAATATGTAATTTGTAACCTGGAAACGACATTTACAAATTACAAATTACCAATTACAAATCCCTTTCCCCCGAATATTCAAACGAATTCAGCATAGTCTCTTCTATCCGCACCTTCTCTAGATGAGCCTTGGCGAAGCCGCGCTTCACAATATCGTAGATCGCTATGCAAAGGTTTTCCGTGGTCGGAACATTCTTCGCAAATTCCGCCAGCAGGTTCAGATTCTGGTGGTCGTAGCGTTCGAGGACCTGTTGGTGCACGAAACCATCGAGATCGGCCAGATTGCACACCATGCCGGTCTGGCCATCGACCGGTCCGCTGACCGTGACTTCGAGCATGTAGTTGTGGCCGTGTCCATAGGGATTATTGCACTTGCCGTAAGTCGCCCGGTTCTTTTCCTCCGACATTTCGTCGCTGTGCAAGCGATGCGACGCGGAAAACATGTAGCGCCGGGTCAGGTGCGCCTTCATGCTTCTCCATAAACATCGACGAACAGGTCGGGCGTTTCGTACACGCGCACGCGATGCAACTGCGCCTGGCGGAGATTCGGGGCGAGGCGCTGCCAGATCGCGATCGCGAGATTCTCGGTGGTCGGGATCTTGGTGAAAAACTCGGGCACTTCCTTGTTGAGGAAGCGATGGTCGAGCGCATCGAGCACTTCCCTGCTCATCACGTCCTTGAGTTGCTTGAGGTCGACTACGAATCCCGACTTCGGATCGACGGCGCCCTTGACGGTGACTTCCAACGTGTAGTTGTGCCCGTGGCCATTGGGATTATTGCATTTGCCGAACAGACGCTGGTTCTCCTCCGGGGTGAACGCCGGATTGTGATAGTAGTGCGATGCGGAGAATTCCGCTTTGCGGGTGAGATAGACCATAAGTGCGGTTCCCCGTTCTCAGTTCCCGGTTCTCAATTTCGGGCTCTCCATCTTTGAAATTGGTTTGGCGGATTGAATTTGCGCAAGAACATTCTCGTTGGAAGCCCCGATGGCATACGTGCGCCCCTTCCATGATACTCGGCCATCTGCGTGAGCCTTCTTCGAACGCAGCAACAGGTAGGCGAATATCGGCGGCCCAAACGAGATGGCCATCAGATTATTCTCGGTTGCGAAGTTTGCGGCACGAATTCTGCGGTACAGCAAAAGCCAGAGAGCGGCCAATGCGATCCAGAGGTAGTGGCCGCCGACAGCGCCCAACGCGGCGACGGCTAGCGCCAACCATGCCATCAACCACAGGAACACGCTCTGCCGAGCCAGTCGCTCAGGTTGCGGGAATAACAATGCCAGATTCTTGGTCCAGCCTTCGCGCAACTCCGGCCAGTTGCGGTACATGCGTGTACGCACGGCGTCTCCGCCATATCGGAAGTAGACGCGCTTGCCGGCGTCGCGGAACCGCCGGGCCAGCGCCACGTCCTCGAGGATTTCTGTGGCCACGGCGGCATGACCTCCCACGGCGTCATGGGCTGCGCGGCGGACGAGAATATATTGCCCATTCGCGGCTACTGCTCCCGCATCCTGCTCGCGCACTCTTCTGAGGGGATACTGCGCCGCCAGTTCTGCGAAGATCACTGGCATCGCGGCTCGCTCGGCGAAGGTGACCACCACTTGCTCAGGTGAGTAGGACAACAGATCGGCCCGCTCTGTCTTCGCCTCGGCGAGGGCCCGTCCCAGCGACCCGGGCCGATGCACGGTGTCGGCGTCGGTGAACAGCAACCACGCCGCGCGCGCTGCTTTGGCGCCGGCCGCGAGCGCATTGTTTTTCCCCGTCCAGCCCTCGGATGGAGCGCCCGGCGAGATTACGCGCACCCCGGCAATGCCCTCAGCAATTGCGCGCGTCCGGTCGGTGGAACCGTCGTCAACCACGATGATCTCGAATTTCACGCCGGTTTGGGATGTCAGCGACTCCAGACAGTCGCCGATGTTCGCTTCTTCGTTCCTTGCCGGAACGATAATTGAGACATCGGGGATCACAGCTTGGGAGCTAGGAGCCTCTGGCAACACGGTTGGAAGTGATCTATCCATCGGTTTTTCGCTATTATAACGAGGTGAGATCAATGCTTCTTGTCAGGTTCCTCGTTGTTGGATTGCTCGCGGCGCTGATCGGTTGCTATAGCGGGAGCCATCCTGCCCGCATTGGCTCGAATGCCCCGGACTTCACGGTGCAGGATTCCGACCACAAGGTCACGCTCAGCCAGTTTCGCGGCCAGGTGGTAGTTCTGAATTTCTGGGCGACATGGTGTGCGCCCTGCGTCGAAGAGACTCCATCGCTGGTTCGTATGACGGCGCGCTTCAAAGACAAAGGCGTGATGGTGCTCGCCGTCAGCATTGATGCCGACGACGACGCGTATCACAAGTTCCTCAAGGACTACAACGTCAACATGATCACCGTGCGGGATGAGGCGAAGAAGGCGAGTTCGCTCTACGGCACATTTGGCTGGCCGGAAACTTACATCATCGACCGCAACGGAGTCATCCGCCGCAAATTTATCGGGCCGGTCGATTGGACGAGTCCGGAGGTCACCGATTACCTGAGCAAGCTCTAAAGCAAGGGTCTGAGGTGACAGGTGACGGGTCTCAGGGAAACGCCGTGTGGGTTGCCGATGACGTCCCGCAAAATCGGGCGCTCCATAAATCAAACGTAAAATGAGTCCGATGGCTCAATACGTATTCGGTAAACGAGTGGGGAACCGCTTGAGCTTCGCGGTCGAGTTTGAAGCCTGTGCCACTCCTCGGCCAAGACTATGGAATGAGTGGTACGGTTACCTCTGGCTTTGGGTCGAGGGACTTGCGGTCGGCAATCCGACGCAGTACGGAATGGTCATGGTCGATCTGGGTTCACTCCGGGCATCGGCAGTGGAAACAGGCAGCAGAAAGAGCGATTTCCTTTCTTCGACCAGTTGTAACGAGGCTTTGGAGATGGTTATGTGGGCCGTTTACGGCGATGACGATCCCGTCAAGGATAAGCTCGTGCCGCAGCGGGAAAGCTTGGAGCATTTCGAAATATTCCCCCGTCGGAAGACCTTTTTCGACGGCTGGGAAGGTGTTTTGGTCGAAGAAGGAGGCAAGGAGCGTCTTATTTACCGCCAGGAGGGAAAACCGGTTCATGAAGCCGTTTGGCCCCTCGGAACATTCCGTGACATCGTGCTCGAAGCCATGTCCGAGTTTGAGAAGCTGGCGCGATTCAACTTCGTCGGGGATCGTAATGCTCCTACGGCTTAAAAACAATTTCCGCGTCCTCCGGAATAAACTTCACGCGGAACCTGAGGCCCTAAAGTTTCACTTTCCGGAGCCTAAGCGCATTCATAATCACCGACACCGAACTAAAGCTCATCGCCGCCGCGGCCAGAATCGGGCTGAGCAGCAGTCCGAAAACCGGATAGAGCACGCCTGCCGCGATCGGCACTCCAATCGCGTTATAGGCAAACGCGAAGAACAGGTTCTGCCGGATGTTGCGCATCGTCGCCTGGCTCAGCTTGCGGGCTCGCAAGATACCTTCAAGATCTCCTTTAAGCAGCGTGATGCCGCCGCTTTCCATGGCGATGTCGGTTCCCGTGCCCATGGCAATTCCGACCTGGGCCTGGGCGAGCGCGGGGGCGTCGTTGATGCCGTCTCCGGCCATGGCGACTACGCGGCCCTCTTTCTGGAGACTCTTGACGATTTCGGCTTTTTGCGCGGGCAGGACTTCGGCTTTGAAATCCTCGATTTCGAGGCTCTTTGCAGTCTCCTGGGCTGTCGCCTGGTTGTCTCCCGTGAGCATCACCAAGCGGATTCCCTGGGCCCTTAGTTCGCGCAGTGCATTCGGGGTGGACGGCTTCAGCGGGTCGGCGACTGCGATGTTCCCGGCGTATTTGCCATCGACCGCCACATAATTGACGGCGGAGCCGGGGACTTGAAGAACTGAGACCGCCGTCTTGTTATCGAAAGCTCCGACCGCGTACATTAAGGTGCCGTTTCCAATCGCCACGCTCTTCCCTTCCACGGTCCCGCGTACGCCCTGGCCCGGTACCGCTTGAAAATCGGCGGGCTCGCTCAGAGTCAGCTTCAATTCATTCGCCTTCAAAACGACCGCCGCGCCCAGGGGATGCTCGCTGGCGCGCTCCAGACTCGCCGCCAGGCGCAGAACCTCGTTGCGCGAAATACCCGGCAAAATCTCTTCCGTCGAGAACGCTACCACTTTCGGCTTGCCCTCGGTCAGCGTGCCCGTCTTGTCGAAGACGATGGTGTCTACCTTCTCCAGTGTCTCCAGCGCCTCGGCATTCTTGATGAGCACGCCCGCGTGCGCGCCGCGTCCGGTGCCGACCATGATGGCCATCGGCGTGGCCAGGCCCAACGCGCACGGACAAGCGATGATCAGCACGGCCACGGCGTTCACGATGGCATGCGCAAAACGCGGCTCCGGTCCGATGCTGACCCACACGATGAACGTAACTACCGCAATCGCGATCACGGCCGGAACAAACCAGCCGGCAACTTTATCCGCCAGCCGCTGAATGGGGGCGCGCGTGCGCTGCGCCTGGCTGACCATTTGCACGATCTGGGCCAGCATCGTCTCGCTGCCGACGCGCTCGGCCCGCATCACGAGCGATCCATTGCTGTTTACGGTGGCGCCGATCACGCGCGCGCCCGCTGTCTTCTCCACGGGAACGGACTCGCCGGTGATCATGGATTCGTCCACTACACTCGACCCATCGAGCACCACGCCATCGACGGGAATTTTCTCTCCCGGCCGTACGCGCAGGCGATCTCCGGGCTTCACTTGTTCGAGCGGGATGTCGCGATCATTTTCCGAGCCGTCAACACTTAACACGCGCGCCATCTTCGGACTTAAATCGAGCAGGGCGCGGATTGCGCTTGACGTTTGGCTGCGGGCCCGCAATTCCAGCACCTGTCCCAGCAAGACGAGCGTGACGATCGCCGCCGCCGCTTCAAAATAAACGTCGGGCCGATCGCCCATGGTGCGGAACGAGGCCGGAAAGATCCGCGGGAACAGAGTCGCCACCACGCTGAAGACGTACGCGACCCCTGTGCCCATGGCAATCAGCGTGAACATGTTGGTGCTGCGGTTGACCACCGAAGCCCAGCCGCGCTGGAAGAACGTCCAGCCGCCCCAGAGCACTACTGGAGTGGCCAGCATAAGTTCGAGCCACGGCAGACCCCAATTCCACGGCGACGCCATGAACATCTGCGGCCGAAACATACTACCCATGGCGATTGCCAGCAGCGGCGCGGTCAGCGTCAGGCTGATCCAGAACCGCCGCGTCATGTCGCGCAACTCGGGATTCTCTTCTTCGACCGTGATTGTGCGCGGCTCCAGGGCCATGCCGCAGATCGGACAAATCCCCGGCTCTGCCCGGACGATCTCTGGATGCATGGGACAGGTGTATTCGGTCGTAGTCGCGGAGAGAGCGGGCGATTCGGGATCAAGCGCCATGCCACACTTAGGACAGGGGCCCGGTTCGCTCTGCCGCACTTCGGGGCACATCGGGCAAACATAGGCTGGCGTGCCTTTAGCAAGTCTGCTCGCCGGGGGCGGACTTGCATCTGACTTGCTCAATGTTGGAGTGGCGGTGCTCGGCGGGCCCAGAGACACCAGTCCCGATGGCATCGTCATCGACATGGGCTTGGGTGGGGACGAGAGGACTCTCTCGGGATTTGCCTCGAACTTCGCCAGGCAGCCGTCACAACAGAAGAAGTATTCCGTGCCGTTGTGCAGCGTCTTGTAACGGGCGGTTTCTGGGTTCACCTCCATCCCGCAGACAGGGTCTTTTTCTCGCAGTTTAGCAACCGGCGGCGCTGCGTTCGGGACGTTGAGAGGATCGACGTGGTCCATAGTTTCGCTTCGGTTTCGCTGCGGTTTCGCTGCCAGCAGTCTATCGCGAATCCAGAGCTGCGGTGACTGCACGCGGCTGCCGAGCTGCGCTCGGCGCGGACGGACGAATGCGTCAGTCCCTACACGAACTGATCGCGCTTGGCGGAATTCAACAGTTATTAGATACTCAAGGAGCGAATTCCGAACCTTGGAGAGAAATGACATGACCTACCTTGAAGCCGCCTACCGCTACCAGAGTGTTCCGGGAGAAGCTGAGTTGCGGGCCATTGACAGCGTTCGCGAAGTCTATGGTATTCAGCGCATCCGGTTCAACGAGAAGGAGCGGACGGTGCGCGTGCTGTTCGATGCTTCGCGCCTGAAGGCCGAGTCGGTCGCTAAGTTGCTGCGCGAGGCTGGCATCGACGTGCGGGAGCAACTGGTTCTTGCCTGATGGTTTACGGGTAGCTGAGGAATCGCCAGCGGTGGGAACACCCAAGGCACTCCGTCCCGTTTCCCGGCTAGTCCCCCCTTTTTTCCAGGAGGACTCTCGGGGGAGGACCGGGAGTTGGAGCGGAGTGCCCCTCGGCGTCAAACGGATATTTGCAAAGGGGCATTCGGAAAGACCTCTGGCCGAAGTATTTTCCCAAATGCCCCGTTGCGCGCCACTTCGTCTTACCTCAAGGAGAGCATGTTGGGTGCCATCGCTAAGGCATTGCCAACGTGTATAAGTAGAACGCGGAGCCGGGTAGGTTTTGCGCGGGGACGGAAACTTTTACGCGACTTTACAAATTCTTGGATTAGCCGGCACTGGGCCGCGCCCCGATTTCCACAGCCGGTGCGGGGTTTGGCGCGAACCGAGGACGCAAATCCAAGCAGCCAGGGTTTGTTTTTGGCAGGTTTTTGGGCGGGCAGGTGGGGCGAAACGATTCTGTTTCCGTTATAATTCAAAGACACAATTCTGCCAGGATGCGCCCGTAGCTCAATTGGATAGAGTGCTTGGCTACGAACCAAGAGGTTGGGAGTTCGATTCTCTCCGGGCGCACCAGTCCTTCTCCCGACCCTCCAGCCATTCCCATGATTCTTCGTCCGCTTAGGATTTCGCCTGCGGGCTCCGGCTGCGTGGCATTCGTCCCAACGGAGAGCATATCCGCACCCGTGACGCGGGAGGGGTGTAAAATGCGCAGGCACAATGAACAGCTTCAGGAGAAACTTATGAAAATTTTCTGGATCGCGTTGGCGATGGCGATGATTGGGCCAGCCGCCGATTTGCCGGCACAGGTCAACCCGTACAAGGAAGGCACGCCTGGCGTCACCGGGTACCGATCAGAAGTTCTGGCCGAAGTCATGATCCAGGAAGACAAATTCCTGCGGTTGGCGGAGGCCATTCCCGCCGAAAAATACACCTGGCGCCCGGCGCCCGATGTCCGTTCTTTTGCTGAAGTATTTCTGCATGTGTCGGCAGCCAACTTTAACGTTTACAAGCTGGTTGGGACGCCTCCGCCGACAGGCGTCGACGTCAAGGGATTGGAGAAGTCCACCACCGACAAGGCCAAAGTGATGGCTACCCTCAAGGATTCATTCGCCCATGCCCGCAAGGCGATCACGGCCATGCCAGACGCCGACCTCGACAAGAGCCTGGATTGGTTCGGCGGCAAGAACACCGAACGCGGCGTGCTCCTGTTTATCACTCGCCACGCTGCCGAACATCTTGGTCAGTCGATTGCCTATGCGCGCTTCGTCGGGGTGGTTCCGCCGTGGACCGAAGACATGCAGAAGCAGCAGAAACAGAAAGCAGACGCTGCGCCGAAAGCCAAGCAGCAATAGTCAGTCGAAGGGGGAAGCTTCGGAACAGACCCCTACAGTCGTCTGTAAGGTGATCGTCTTATCGAGCAACCGCGGCCAGCACCGTGCTCGTCACCTGTTTGAAGGCGTCGGACGCGGGATCGATCAACTCAAAATGCCCGGCGCGTGGAATCTCCAGCAACTCCACCGATTCGCCGGCCTTCTTCTTTTGCGTGACATAATCGCGGCTGAGCTCCGGCGGCACTACGTCATCTTCTTTGCCGTGGAGCAGCCACTGCCGGGCGTGCGGAATGCTGAGTTCCATGGGATCGGCTTCCCGGTAGTGCTCGGGTACCGCGTCGGGCTTACCTCCCAGAAACTCCGCCACGGCGTTGCTGCTCAGATGCAGCGCGTAACCTCTTTTTAGATCAACCACTCCGGCCAAGGAAATTGCCCGGCGGATCGAGGTCTCGTGCGCTGCCAGGCAGAGCGCCAATTGCCCGCCTGCCGAGTGGCCCATTACGACCAGCTTGTCCAGATCGAGATGGAAGCGGGCCTGCTCGTGCTGAACGAAACGGTAGGCCGACCGGATGTCCTCAAAACTGCCCGGCCATCCGCCACCGGCGTTGCCGACGCGGCGATATTCGGTGTTGAAGGTGGCGACGCCCGCCGCTCGCAAGGCTTCGCACAGGTGCCCGGCGTGGGCGAGGTCGTATCTCGCCCGCCAATAGCCTCCGTGGATGTGCAACAGAATAGAGTACGGACCTTTCTCGCGCGGCAGACGCACTTCGAGAAACTGATTGGGGTCGGCGCCATACCCTACCCGCTCATCGGGTGGCGGCGCTGGCTGGCTGAGAATGTCTTCGGCGGACACGTTCCTCCCGCGCTGATCGAGGCGCGACGGGGCAACTCCCCCTCTCGACACAACAGAGCGTTACACTTCTTTCATCTTCAGCTTGCTTTTGTTCTCTTCAATGAATGCCTTCAAGTCGGGGACGGCGTTGAGCAGCTTCATCCACTGCTCGTAGTAGAGCGTTACTGGAAAGCGGCCTAGTCCATAGACGCTGACGCCGCCCTTCTCGCTCACGCGAAAATCGATGACTCCGGCTTTCTTCTTCGTTTCGACCTGTTTTTCCAGATCGGCTAGGCGGGCTTTCAATTCCTCATAACTTGGTTCGGTCATCAATGCACCTCGATGATTCGTTTTGAAATGATTCGTTTTGATGATTCGTCTTGAACGATTCGTTTTATCATAGGGCGGCAGCCGCGTTTCGTCGAGGCATTGAGACTCGCGGCTCATGGCTGCCGCTGTCTCAGAAAAACCGCCCCACCTTGAAGAAGAACTTGCGGTGCTGGTTATCTCCCAGGCTTCCCCCAAAGAACATGGGCCCAAACAGGGTCTGGAACAGGACCCCTACGGTTGCGTCTTGCGCGACGTTGTTGGCGCCCGGGGGTTGGTAGTAGGCCTTGCCTGCCTCGTACATTGTCAGCAGATAGATATTCTGTTTCAGCAGTGGCGAGATTTCCCGCAGCTTGTAGAGAAATGCCGGCTGCACCAGGAAATACTGGTTCGTCAAGAACTCGTTCACGCCATAAGCGCCCAGGCGCAACGGGCCCCCGAGGCTGAAGGGCGGGAACCCGGTGTCCCGGGTCGCGAAACTGGTGCCTCCCGACGCGAAGAAGAGCACCGAAGACTTCTGGCTCGTCCGCTTCGCCAACCCGATTTTCAGTTCTTCGGTTGGCACCGCATCGCGAGTTCCAGGGGTGGTGTCGTAGAACTTGAACGTCGACTCCAGGCGTGCTCCCCGGCGTGGAATCACCGGATCGTCAAAGCGTTCGAGCCGATAGCGCAGCGACGTCATTCCGTATCGTCCATGGACTTCGGGCGCTACCGGCCCTCCCAGATCCTCGTTGATCTTCTGATATCCGGCCTCATAGCCCACCCGCAGTTCCGCGCCCCGGCCGAACGTATAGCCGACATCCAGGCCTCCGCCCATTACGCGGTTGCGGTATTCACCCTCAAGCTTGTTGCTGTGGTACACGAAAAACGGGCTGCTGTCGGCAGTCCCGTGGAGCGCGGCGAACCAGCCGGTATAAGGAGTGAAGGGATGAAAAAACTCCGTTTTCAATCCATACTCGGAGCCGGCGATAAAATCGTTGCGCCACTCCGATCCAAAACCTCCAATATCGAGGAATGTGACGCGCCCTCCCACCTCGAACAACACGTTCTTGTAATCCGACCCGTCAATGACCAGCGCCGGATGCACTGTCGGCGGCGCGTAATCTTTTTCCTGGGCTTCGACCTCCAGCCCATGCTGCCCCCCCCGTTCCACGTCGCGATACCCTGCTCTGGCGAAGCGACCCAAGCCGGTGACCGTCATCATTTTCTCGTCGAGTTCCTTGGGATTGATAGGTTTGCCCGCGAGGTTGGCCAGTTCATGCTGCAGCCCTTTCAGCACGTCGCCTGAGGCGCCAGTAAGTTCCACGAACTCCGGCACCGGCACAGGTCTGCGTTTCTCTCTGCGTGCCGCCACGATCTGCCGCCATTCCTGCTCGCCAACCTGCAGCCGGGCTAGGAGCGCGCTTTTCGCCACAGCAGCCTTGTATCCTTCAACCTCGAGTTGGTCGAAAAGCTTGTAATCGGTGGTATCGAACCGCTCCACGTCCGCGCTGAGCAGGATGTCCGCCTTCTCCAGTGTCTCCATGCTGCGCAGTTCGTTGATGGCAATGCTCACGCTGGCGGAGCGCTGCAGTACGCCCAGGGACGAGAGCGCGGTCTTCGGATCCAGAGCAGCGGTTTTCAAATGAACGGCAATTACGATGTCCGCGCCCATCTGCCGCGCTATATCCACGGGCAAGTTGTCGAGCAGTCCACCATCGACGAGCACGTGGCGGCCATCGCGCACGGGAGTAAAAAACGCCGGCAGTGACATCGAGGCGCGCATCGCATTCGCCAGCGAGCCCTGGTCGAAGACATAGGGCTTCCCCGACACCAGATCCGTTGCCACGCAGCGGAACGGGATGGGCAATTCATCGAAGCTCTTCATCTGCGAATAGGGCAACCCGATGCGGTCCAGAATCAGGCCGACCTGCTGTCCGGAGTTGAAGCCGCTGGGGAACTGCGTGCCGAGTTTCAGTCCAAATTCGAAGGCGTTGGGATAATCGCGCTGATCTTCCTTTCGGCGGAACGAGAGGTCGCGATAGGGCGTGACGCCGCGCAGCACTTCATTCCACCGGATGCCGCCCAGCAGGGTCTCGATCTGAGCGGGCGACTCTCCGCTGGCGTAGATGCCTCCAATCAAGCCACCCATGCTGGTGCCGGCAATGACGTCGACCGGGATGCGGTTCTCCTCCAGCCACTTAATCACGCCGACGTGGGCCAATCCCAGAGCGCCGCCGCCTTCGAGCACCAGGCCAATCCGCGGTCGCTGGCGGCCAGACATCGCGTCCCCAGATTCTGGCCCGGGGGCGGCTGCGGGATTGCCCTGCGCCCACAGGCTTGACACCATCACCACGCCCATAGCGAGACTGCAAAGTTTCATGGTATCTCCAAGAAAAAAGACGAGATACTAAAGATGCCACGTCCGCGGGCAAAAAAACAGGCCTGGCATCGGGTAGGCGTAGCCTGTTTTCGAAAACCCGCAAACCGCGCGACTGACGGCCTGTTGAGGCAATTTCTTAGTGGGCCAATGGGACCGCAAATGCTAGAATTGGCGGCGCAACAGATGCTTCGAGTGGAGAGTGCAGAATGCCTAGATTGCGGAGAAGAGGGTTGCTGGAGCGGGTGCAGACGCTGATCCTGCTGGGATTGCTCGCGGGCGCCGTGGGAGGCCTGGGCATCGGCATGATTCAGATGAAGTCTGCGTCGTCGGCTTCGGCGGCCAGCACCAGCAAGTAAGGAACTCGGTTCGAGCAGTTCGAACTAACCAAGGTTGGAGCGGGAGACGGGGATCGAACCCGTGACATCCAGCTTGGGAAGCTGGCGTTCTACCGCTGAACTACTCCCGCTCAACTTCGTTAGACTACCATTCCACCTTGTCCAAAACAAACCTTGTCCAAAACAAACCAACGACCACCAAGGCCGCGAAGCTACCCGAACGAAACATCTGAGACTGGAAGCCTTCGTGGCCTTAGTGGTCGTGGTCTGCCTGGCATCACCCGTGAAGCCGCCCCCGGCCTGAACCAGCGAGTGTCACCGGCCAGCCGAGTCTTGCATCTCAGACAAGCGGTGCACCCCAGAGCGTTTCAGCGCGAACAGGATCATCCACCCGATCAGCCCGGCCGCATACGCCACGGCGAACATCAGCAACACGGGCGGCAGGAACGTCAAGCGCTCCGGCTGAATCGGGCCGATGGGCGGATTGATGTGCGGCAATGAAGCCGAAATGGCCTGGGCCTTTTCAATGGCGAGCACCGTCCCCGCCAAAATCAGGGCCATCAAGATTGGTGTCGCTTTCGGAAAACGAAATTCGGAATGCATTGTGAACCTCCTTGTCGGTAACAACACCCAGGGATGAGAACCGACCAGCGACCTGACGTGTTCGGCAAGCGCTCCGTGTAGCAGACCGCGGATTTCGCGAAGCCAGAACCAGGCCCGGGTCCCCGCTCCCTTCTTCTCGATTTCACTCCGCGCTTCACAAAATACAGCGGTCATCTCCTCGCCGTACTCGCGGCGATGAAACGCGGGATACAGCCACAGCAGCCACTGGTAAAGAGACATCATCAATCAGGCCTCCTTGCGTGCCACGCGCAGACTTGCCAAATGGGTCAAGCGCTTCATCCGGCTCACTTCCGTTTGCAGGCTTCGCCGTCCGCCGGCAGTCAGGCGATAAGCCTGGCGTCCACGCGAGCTCTCCTGCTCCTCAAAGCGCTCAATCCAGCCGTCGTCCAGCAAGCGGCGCAGCGCACCGTAGAGCGTGCCGGTCGAGAGCACGACCCGCCCATCGCTCATTTCCTCCACATCTTTCAGGATGGAATACCCGTGCCGCGGCTGACCCGCCAGGCTGAGCAGGATCAGCAGCACCGGTTCGGTGAGCGGCAAAGATTGCATTATGACCTCCCACGACATGTCGCGTAACGCCATATTGAGAGATTTGCCCGCTGGCGTCAAGCGAAAAATGCAGTTGAGCTTGGGCAATGACTATTTCTGCGGCGGCCGGATTCCCCTGGCTTCCACGATCGACCAGCGCCAATCCTCGTCGGGGCCCGGAGTGATCCCGATATTTTCGTGAAACGCGGTGGTGCTGAAGGGCTTGGCTGCGGCCTTGAGGTGATAGAGCAGGGTCACGTCGGAACGCCGCTCGACGGCAACGGGCGCCATGCCTTGGGCAGCAGGAATCACCCGCGCATGCGCCGCCAGTTCGGCATCCACGCCGGGCTTGCGTTCGAGCGTCAGGCCCACCGTAATTTCGCGGATGTCCCAGTCGGTTCCGTTGAAGACTTGCAGTTGCAGATTCTCATCCTGGATGGAACCGGGGCCATCGAGCTTGAGTAACTCGGTAAGCGGCAAAGCTTCGATCAGGACGGGCTTGACCAGGAGCGAACTCGCCTGGGCGTTGAACGACAAACTGCAGGTAACGTCGGGTGACGATACTTTCAGGGTGTTGCCAGCCCTATCCATGGAAAACACGGTCTTGTCTGGCTTCACCGGCCGGGCGTTTTTGGCGTCCTCCATGACCTGGGCCAGATTGTCGTTATCGATCACGGTGTTGGCGGGCAGGGTGCGGGCGGGCGCCGGATGAGCTGGGTCCGCGTCCGGTTGTGTCTGCTGGGCTTTGTTCTTACGCAGCTTGCGGGCGAGGTCTCCGAGTGAGGGAGCATCGTCCTGGGCCGAAGCGAACACGGCCGCTAGAAGCAAGACGAACGGCAGAACCAGCGCGAACCAACGCAGAATGGGGAATCTGGAGGACATGATTTCGGTGGCTGCGGAGCATGTGGGGCTCAGCCAGTCCACAGTGAAAGTTTAGGCGAGACGGAAGGGAAAAGAAGTTACCGAAGGGACACGGTAGTGCTAGCACTTCCGGGTTCAGAAAAAAGGGGCGGAAACAAAAGGAGCGGAGGAGCGGAAAGAGCACAGTAAAGAAGGGAGCATGGACACGCTCAGAACGAAGCAACGCGCAACGGGGCGCGCCCATGCCCTCTCAAAGTGATCAGTCGTTAGCAGCAGTCGTTAACTCTAAATCGGTGCTTACAGCAGGCCAGAGGTACGGAAACGGGCGATTGGATCGGTTACGGCCATTGGTTGACGCTTAAAAACCCAGCGCGCCACCGCAATCCCCAATGCCGCATAACACAGATGCCAGATTTTCATAGAATCGCTCCCCACGCCGGACCTTGTTCTGGGGAGAGACTAAGAAGGTCCCGTCGTGAAGCCAAGTTAACTCGACTCCATCGGCAGGTCTAGTCCACGAAGGTGCCATGAGGTCGGGCAAAGGTACTGCCTGGGTAACGAGGAGTAACCGGAGAGAGCTTGCGTAATGTCCTGATTTAGCATTTCTTGCCACGCAGTCACAGAGACACGGAGAAAACCTTGAACTCGCAAAAGCCAGTAGGGGAAGGTTTTGTCCAGGCAGTTGGGTTTCTCCGTATTTCCGTGACTCCGTGGTGAAAAGAAACTAAAAGGGCGACGCTACCGCAAAGAGCCCACCCTGGCCTTCACCCTCGCCAACAAGGGAGCGGGCAGGACCACGTATCCTTCCTGGGAGACGATCTCCTGACCTTCGCTGAGCATCCAGTTCAACCAGTCGCCCAAGGACTGGGCGCGCCGCGATTCCGGTAGTCCCGTTCGCAGGTAGAGCCAGCTGAAACTGGTAATGGGATAGGACTCCGCGCCCGGCGCATTGATCAACGACGCTGAAAGTCGATCGAAGCCCGGTGCTTCCACTGTCCGGCATGCCGCGGCCAGGGCTTCGCCCGAAGCCCTCACAAAGCGCCCAGCCGGGTTCAGCACCGCCGCTTGGGCAATGGCCATTTTGGCGGCATATTGGGCCTCGACATAGCCGATCGAGCCCGGTTCCGTTATTACCCTCTCCGCCATGTCGGAACTCCGCGCCGCGGCTGAGCCCACTGGCCACTCTGGAGAAGGGCTGGTTCCCACCTGTCCCTTGAAGCGAGCGCTGCTCTTCGACAGGAACTCGCTGAACACGTAGTTCGACCCCTTGCCCGCCGGCCGGTAAATCACCTTGATTGGCAAATCGGGCAACGAGAGTTGCGGATTCATTTGTGCAATCGCTGCCGATCCCCAGGTCTTGATACGTCCAAGAAAAATGTCCGCCAGGACTGCGCCCGACAAGCGCAGTTCCCCGGTGACGCCCGGCAAATTGTAGATGGGAACGATGGCGATCAAGATCGCCGGCAGCTCAATCAGCCCGCCGTCAGCCCGCTGTTTCGCCGTCAGAGGAACTTCTCCGGCGCCGAAGTCGCCCACCCCATGGGACATTTGCGTAATGCTCTCGCTGGTGCCGACAGGTAGGTACCGCATCTGGAGAGCCGGGTTGCGTTTGTTGTACTCCTCGCTCCATTTGGAGTAGAGCGGGGCCGGAACCGTCGATCCCGAGCCCACCAGGATCACAGTATCTTGAGCGGAACAACGCGGCGAACCTGTGCCGAAGACCAACGCCAAGCCCAGGCACATCGCCAGGATGCCGGTTGTTCGACTGCAGTTCGCTGCGGGCAACTCCGGAATTCGGACTGGCATTGCCTCTCCTTTGCAGGTCCTTACAGAGGCAATGCTAGGTTGGTGAGTCGCGCTAATTCAACGCCCGGTAGGACGTTCTGCCACATCCGTAATATGGGCGGTTCCCGAAGTAGAACAACGACCGTTCTGGGAGACGCGGCCAGCCGAGGACATTGAAGTAGTGGGCGGCGGATTACCGAGTTGACAACCGCCGCCCGTCCCTAATCGCGGCCAGTTTCGATCCAGCCGCCGCCAACGACAACGTCGCCATCGTAGAAAACGGCAGCCTGGCCAGGCGTGACGGCGCGCTGTGGATCATCAAAGGTCACGCGGACTTCGTCCGGCCCGGCCGACTCGATCATGGCGGGCGCGGGTTGGTGCTTGTGCCGGATCTTGACCGCGACCCGCATGGGCTCGCGCAATTCGGCGATCGAAATCAGGTTCACGCGGTGCGCGCGGAGAGTGCGCGAGTATAGTTCCTCATCCTTGCCGACCACCACTTGCCGCGTGTCGTTCTTGATTTGGATCACGTAAAGCGGCGAACCGGTAGCCACACCGAGTCCCTTGCGCTGGCCGACGGTGAAGTTGTGCACGCCGGCATGTTCGCCGATCACCTTGCCATCCATAGTTACCATCTCACCGCCAACCATCTCGCCGTCAATTTCTGTCGGTTGCTCTCCCTGCTCGCTGAGGTAAGCTTCGAGAAAGCGCTTGTAGTCGCCGCCGGGGACGAAACAGATTTCCTGTGAGTCGGGCTTTTCGGCGATCACCAGATGGTGCTTTCGGGCGAGTTCGCGCACCTCCGGCTTGGTCATGCCGCCCAGAGGAAACAAGGTGCGGCTCAATTGCTCCTGCGTAAGGCCGAAGAGAAAATATGTCTGGTCCTTGGACCGGTCAGCGGGACGCTTCAGCAGCCAGCGGTTGCGCTGCTCGTCAAAGACGACCTGGGCGTAATGACCGGTAGCAATCTTCTCGGCGCCAATCTGTTGGGCCACAACCAGAAGCTGGTCAAACTTCAAGTGATTGTTGCATAGACTGCAGGGTATTGGCGTGCGCCCGGCCAGATACTCCTCGACAAACGGACGCACCACATCGCGCTCAAAGCGCTCTTCGTGATTGACCACGTAGTAAGGGATGCCCAGGGTCTCGGCCACCCGGCGGGCATCGTAAACGTCGTCGATCGAACAGCAGCGGCCCTGGACGGATTCGGGCATGCCTTCATGTCCGGCAAGGCGCCGCTGGTTCCAGAGTTGCATGGTCAGGCCGATGACGTTGTGCCCTTCGGCACGCAGCATGGCCGCAACGGCCGAGGAGTCAACTCCTCCCGACATGGCGACGGCTATGGTTTCGGTTGACACAGCTTCTAGCTTCTAGCTCCTAGCCTCTGGCTAACGTCTGCCTTTGGCCACACCGGCGACAAGTCCCTGAGCCGTGCGACCGTCTCCGGAATTAATCCCAGTGCGAGGTTTACATCCTCGGGCGTATTTTGCTTCCCAATACTGAAGCGAATGCTGGCCTTCGCGCGGTCTGGACGCAGCCCCATCGCGGTCAGCACATGCGACGGTTCGATCGCGCCAGAAGAACACGCCGCACCGGTCGAGACCGCCAGTCCCTTCAGGTCGAGCGCGATGACCAGCGCCTCGCCGTCGATTGCGTCGAAATAAATGTTGGTCGTGTTTGGAACGCGCGGAGCGTCTTCTCCGTTTAGGCCGGTGGCTTCTATCTTGAGCAACTCCCTTTCGAGGCGGTCTCGCTCCGCAGTCATCTTCATGTTGTCTCCGCGCTCGAAACTGGCGCTGGCTAACTCAGCCGCTCTGCCCAAACCGACAATGCCCGGAACATTCTCCGTCCCAGCTCGCCGCGAGCGTTCATGACGCCCGCCATGGAGCATCGGCTCAAGATGAGTTCCCTTCCGGACATAGAGCGCGCCCACACCCTGCGGCCCGTGAAGCTTGTGGCCGGAGATGGTCAACAGATCGCATCCGATCTGGTTGACGTCGAGCCGGATCTTCCCCGCAGCCTGCACCGCGTCAGTGTGGAAGTGCACGTCCGCCTCGGCGGCAATCTCTCCAATTTCTGCCATGGGTTGCACGACGCCTGTCTCATTGTTGGCGAACATGATGCTGATCAACTTCGTATTCGGCCGGAGCGCCCGCTTCACGTCCGCCGGATCGACCAGCCCGCGGCCATCCACCGGCACATACGTGACGTCGCATCCCTTCCGCTCAAGATGCTTGCAGGCGTTGAGCACAGCGTGATGCTCGATGGTCGAGGTGATGACGTGATCGCCCGGCTGCTCCAATCCGAAAATTGCAAGGTTGTCGGCTTCGGTGCCACCGCTGGTAAACACAATCTCGGAGGCGCGGCAGCCGAGCAATGCCGCCACCGCTTCGCGCGCCCGCTCGACCGCGGCCCGAGTTTCCTGCCCATGGTGATGAATGGACGACGCGTTGCCAAAGTGCTCGCCAAAGTAAGGCCGCATTGCCTCCATGACCTCAGGGAGCACCGGAGTAGTCGCGTTGTTATCGAGATAGACCCGCCGCATCATGCTCCTTCTATTGTACTGATAAGGCGGGGACGATCAGGACAATTCGTCCAAAGAATACGCAATTTGTCTCGATGCTTCGCAACAGGTCATTCCGGCCAGAGCGAAGCCGCGGTCTTGCTCAGGATCTGCTCGCGCATCTCTGCGCTGATGTGCAGAGCCTTGAACTCTTCAAGATTCCGCCAGACTTCCGTAACCCCCGGACTCGGCCAGTCGGTGCCAAACAGCGTCTTGTGCGCGATCTCCTCCAGCCGCGGAAAATAGGTCAGCAGCGACTTCGGCGGAATGCCGCTGATGTCGAGATGAACATTCGGATGCCGCCGGATGAGAAAAAACGCGGTGTCCATCCAGAGCGGCCGCCCGCCGTGGGCCAGCACAATCTTGAGCTTGGGGAAATCGACTGCGACATCGTCAACATAGATCGGGTCGCCGTATTTGTTGCGCGCGCCGGGGAAGACCGACGTGCCGGTGTGGAACATGACGGGGATTCCATTAGCTTCGGCCGCCCGATAGATAATCTCGAGTTCCTTCACTCCATGCAGGTAGTCGTTAGGAAACAGCAGTTGGTGCGGCGGGTGAATCTTGATCATGCGCAGGCCGAGGCGCAGAATGTGCTCGACATCGGCCATGATGTTGGTGGTGTGCCGCGGATGCAGGCTGCCACAGGAGATCAGCCGCTTGGGATCGTAGTTCGCGTAATCCGCAACCCACTGGTTGACGGCTGCGGTGAAGCCGATCACCTCCGGCGCAACGTAGTTGATCAGCGCTGCTCGGTCCACGCCGCAGCGATCGAGATATTTCAGAAACGCCTTGGGCGAGCGGCAATATTCGGCGATCTCATCGAAATTCGCGCGCTTGCCCTTGATCAGTTCCAGTGCCTGCGGCTTGAACCGTTCGAGCGGCGCGATGTGGATGTGGCAGTCGGTGATCAAAACAGTTCTCAGTTCTCAGTTCTCAGTCGGGAGGTTTTGCGCCGGAAGACTTGAGTGGCCCGCTCGCAGTTCGTAGCTCGGGGCGCGCACCTCAATACAACGGCACTTTCGGATCCACCGTCCGCGCCCAGCCATCGATGCCGCCGCGCATGGATTGAACTTTCTCGTATCCCTGCTGGCGCAGCCAGTTGGTGACAGTCAACGACCGCACGCCATGATGGCACGTCACCACGATGTGATCGTCGGGATCGAGTTCCTGGTGCGCGCGCGTCGGCACGTCGCCCATGGGAATGTGCTTTGCCCCCTCGATGTGCGCGGCTTCATATTCCCACAGCTCGCGAACATCAAGCAGCGTGAATGCCTCGCCGCTCTTCTGCAGCGACTTCACCTGCCCGGGAGAGATTTCGAAGTCCATAACTTTACCCTGTAGAGACGCGGCTTGCCCCGTCTCCTCTTGCGCCGCCGTCCAGTCTTCCTCGGGAGGGAGGCGGGGCAAGCCGCGTCTCTACGGGAATCAGACGCGAGTCCGCCCTGAGTCTGTCATCCCTTCCAGCGTCGTCAAACTCACCAGCGCGGCCACCGCCCAGAGCGCCCCCGTCCCAATTCGCGCGATGCGTACACTACTGAAGGGAATGTTGTACCACAGCGTCAACCCGCAACCGGCCACAAAATTGATGAGCAGCAGGACAAAGAATATCCGCTCCCGCACGCAACTCGTGTCGAACGCCAGAGCGCCCAGCAGCAGAATCCAGACCACGTAGGTCACGGCCGTCCACCAGTCGTGCGGCCAGTCGTACTCGTTCTGCGCGACATGGTTGAACGAAACCCAAGCGAAGTAGGCACAGCCGAGGAAGCCCGCCACTCCCCACAATGGCGTGCGGCACATGAGGTGGCCGGAACGGTGGGGCGGCCTCGCCCCGTTCGTTGTTCCGGCCTTGGTTGCAGCCTGTGCGGGCTCTATTTGCCTGTCCATTTCGGTGTGCGTTTGTCGAGGAAGGCCATGATACCCTCACGCGCGTCCGCGGTCGAGGCCAGTTCGTCGAGATAAATCTTCTCCGCCCGCGCCAGCCCTTTGTCGAAATGGATCGCGTCCCACGCGTAAATCGCCTTCTTGGCGTGGGCGAGCGCTACTGGACTCAGTTGGCGGAGATCGGCGATCGTGTGGTTGACGACCGATTCGAGTTCATTCTCTGCCACCGATCGGTTCGCCAGACCCATCGCCGCGGCTTCATCGCCCGAGAACTGGCGTCCAGTAAGGATGAGTTCCGCGGCGCGCTTCTGGCCGATGAGCGGGGCCAGCGCCACGGCGGCGACTGGCGGATAACATGCCAGCTTGATTTCAGGAAATCCCCAGCGCGCGTCGCGTGCCGTGTAAACCATATCGCAAACGGCAGCGAGTTCGGCGCCTCCGCCAAGGCAAGCGCCGCGGACGGTGGCAATTGTGACTCTTCGCGAGGCCACAACCGTGCGGATCACCCCATGAAAACTGGTGAGCATCTCGTGTATTTGCTCGGGGAGGTGGGCTTGGATATCCACCCCGGCGGAGAAAGCGTGCGCGTCGCCTTCGAAGACGATGATCGAGATATCGGGGCGCGATTCGAGTTCCGAGAGCGCCAGCTGAAGTTCGCGCGCCAGCCGCAGGTCGATGACGTTCAGTGGCGGATTAACAAGCTTGAGGCGGGCGACGGACCCCGCGACTGCTGCGGCGACTCGACTTGTGGCGGCAGTGGCCATCTTTGGCGGGAAAATCCTTACCAGCGAGCACCGAGGAACAGTGGAGCGCGCCACCTTACTTCAGCGCTCTTCTCCGTGACCTCGTCCCTCCGTGGTGGGTTCGATTGCAGGCGGGCAAGAGCGCCCGCTCCACATGCGCTACAGGTTAATGGCCGACTTGCGCGGCTCGCCAATGGTTGACAACGGATCGCGCGCGCCTTCTTTTTCTTTGATCCACTTCTTTTCGTTACGGATAATGTCGAGTAGCAGCTCTTTATCCTTCGCGCTCGGCAGATTCTCTTCACAGTGTTGCTGGTAGCTGCGATCGTCCAACGGTTCGCCGGTTTCGCAGTGATATTTCTGCCCGGCCCATTTTCCGATGTTGCGGTTGAAACGAATGTCGGGCGTGTAGAGCTTCTTCTCGCCCGGTTTCAGAAACGTGTTCAGCCGTTCAACCAGTCCCGCAACTTCCTGCCGGTACAAATTTCGGCTGTAGTCGTTCAGGTCGTCGAGGTCAGCGGCCTTATCGTTTTGCAGTTCGTCGTACCGGCCCTTGATTCCCCAGACGTACGCCCAGTGCGCCGAGGAAGAATGATCCGTGCCGAAAAGATCGAACGAACTCGAGATCCATTTGTTCAAGTATTTTTGCAGCAGCCAGCGCGGGATCACCCCGGCCTCGACCACGCGGCGCAAACCATCGTTGCCGGTTCCCATGTGGAAGGCTTCTTCGCGCAGCATGTAAGAGGTCGAGCGGCCGAGCGGCGCGAACGACGAATACTTCAGCATCTGGAGCTGGAACTTGCCGTCGCGATCCACAAAATCGGTGTAGGTGAAAAAATCCAGCCAGTTATCGACATCGACATTGAATGTGCCGAGCAGCCGCTTGTTTTCAAACGCCCGGCGCTCCAGCATTTTCTGCGCTTCGACTTTGCCTGAAGACCCAAAAAAGTCGATGAGCAGCGCGCACATCTGCCAGCCATGGCGCATTTCTTCGATCATGACGCGCGTGATGGCCCGGCGGTCCCATTCCGTGGGCGCGGTTTCAAACAGGTTGCGCTGCTGCTCGACGCTGGCAAATTCGGTGTCGCCCTGATAAACGATCATGTTCATGAGCGCGTCCCGCATCGCCTGCGTGGGAACCTGGCGCAGGTTCTCCCACTTGTTGCGGCCCTTATAGGAGCCGAACTGGATCTCCTCGGTCTCGATCGCCCCATAGAGCGTATCGAAGTGAAAGGCCTCGACGTCGCCTTTGTTGACGCCGACTTCCTTGCGCCACTCGTTGAACAGACCGACCCAGTCGCTGAAGCTTCCGATTTTCGCTACCCTACCTGGCATAAATGTAAAACCCTTCACCGCAGAGACGCAGAGTACGCCAAGGAATCTCTGGCTATCTTGCCCGCATAATCGGCTGTCCTACTCATGCGCAGACTGCTTAGCTAGATTGCTGTAAGTCTCAACGTAATCACTTTCATTGGCGAATTTGACCCGGTGAAAGAATCGATTCCGACCTCCCATCGCCAATCCTGACTTTGCCATCGTGCTTGCACTTTCCGTAATCATCGGGCCCGGCAGAATTTCACCCGGCCTCTCCACCGTGCGATGGACAAGACGATAAGTGTATTTCGCACCATCGAGTATCGGCTCCGTCATTCGACCAACATACCGATTATGCGGATCGCCGTTGCTAATCGAGATGGACTTGCTGTCCCGAATCAACCAACAGTCATCTCGCACGAACTCTCCATCTTTTCCGAAATACAGGACGGTGGTGGATGCGGCTCTCTTATGAACGTTTCGAGGAGCGCCCTGAATCCGACTCCACTTCACGTCAAGGGGAATCCACAGCTGGCCATCTTTAGTCTGAGCACTGACGGGCATCACCAAAACAACAATCAGGAGCGCAGTAATGGAGAACAATTTCATTTTCCTTTGAACTCCGCGGGCCGCTTCTCCACATAAGCCGCCAGTCCTTCTTTGGCGTCATCGCTCTGGAACAGGATCTGCTGGTTCTCCCGCTCCACCGCCAAAGCGGATTCCATAGGAATCTCCCACCCCGTCTGCACCGCCCGCTTTATGCGTCCCACAGCCTTCGCGGCCTTGTTAGGCGGCGTGAACTGGCGCGCGTACTCCATGATGTTCTCCATGAACCCATCGCGCTCAAAAATGTCATTCACAATGCCAAACTCCTGCGCCTCCTCGAACGAGAAGGTGTTGCCGGTAATCATCAGTTCAATGGCTTTGCTCTTCCCGACCAGCCGCGACAGGCGCTGCGTTCCGCCGGTACCGGGAAGCACGCCCAAGTTGACCTCGGGCAGACCGATCTTCCCCGCATCTTTGCGGGCGATACGAAGATCGGCAGCCATCGCGATCTCCAGGCCACCGCCGACGCAATGCCCGTTGATGGCGGCGATCACGAGCTTCGGCGTGTGCTCCAGCCGCAGCAGCGTTTCATTCGCATGCAGGCAGAAGTAATACTTGAAGGTCGGATCGACCGAGGCCAGCATCTTGATGTTCGCGCCAGCGGAGAAAAACTTGTCGCCCACGCCGGTGAGCACGATCACGTGCACATCGTTATCCATGCGCGCTTTGAGGATGGCATCGTCAAGCTGCCGGTTCATTTCGTAGGTATAAGTATTCGCCGGCGGATCGTTCATCTCGATCACCGCCACGCCGGCCTCGGTGCGATAGTTGATGAGTTGCTTGGTGGAGTCGCCGGTGGCCGGCTGCGTTGTGGTTATCGTCGCCATAAATTGCTCCTCATAAATTTCGCGTGACTACCTTCGTAGTCAGGCATCGCTTTAGCGATACAGATTTGTAATCAGGGTATCGCTTCAGCGATACCGCAAAGTGCTGCGAAACCAGATGCTCCTTTAGGGGCCGGGAGCCGTGCACAATTCCGTTGCGGCCAACGTCAGCTCTTGATACCCGCCATCAATCTCTCGATCTCAGCCTTTTGCTCGCCCGAAAGCGGCAAAAACGGCAGCCGTGACGGACCTCCATAGTAGCCGTTCAGGTCCATCGAGTATTTCACACCGGGCACGCCGAGGTCGCCAACCACGCGCTGGGCAGCCAGTTTCACACGTTCCTGCTTTTCACGGGCCAGCGCCGTGTCTCCGTCTTTGAGCGCGGCGTAGATTTCGTAACACGCCATCGGTGCCGGACAAGCGAAAGCCAGAATGGCGCCAACCGCTCCCAGCGCGAGCGATGGTTCCAGTTGGTGAGCGGCGCCGACCATCACCTGGAAGCCGACTTCTTTCTGTCGCGTCTTCAATTTTCCCACAACGGTTACGGCGCTCGACGATGGCGACGATGCCGCTGGGCGCAGCGGCGCCTCCGCCGCAGTACTACCCGTCGCCGCGCCAGTCAAAGCAGCGACGCTGACCAGTTCCCTGCTCTGTTTTTCGCTCTCCGCGGCAGCGGCCTTGAGCATGCGTGGGGTCACGGCCTCGAACGTTTCCGTCACCGTGGCCTGCCGCTTCACATGCCGCGTGCCCTCGACCATCGCCTTTACTTTGTCGAGATTGCCGCTCGATTCCTTGATCGCCACAATATTAGGATGGCCCGCGAGTTCAATTACAACGTCGGCGGGGATGTCATATCCCGTGGCCTGCGGGAAGTTGTAAATGATAATCGGTAGCGCCGACCGGTCGGCGACCGTACGATAAAATGCCAGCAAATTCTCCGGCAACATCTGCTTCTTGTAATAGTGCGGAGTGCGCACCATGGCCGCGTCATAGCCAATCTCGGCGGCGTATTCGGTGAGCCGCAGCGTTTCGTGCGCAGATTCAATGCCCGTGCCGGCGATCATCACTTTATTAGTTGCCGCGGCATCCAGCGCGGCTTTCAGCACATCACGGCGCTCTTGATCGGAAAGCAAAATCGCTTCACCCGTCGAGCCCTGAACTACAATGCCCGCGACCGGCGTGCGCGAGTAGCGCTCGACGTTCGCCTCGATCTTTTTGTAATAGACCTCGCCGTCGGGATAGAACGGCGTCGTAATGGGCGGGAAGATTCCAGATAAAAGCATGGGGACTCCAGTAGATTGCAGATCGTCGCTGATCCTTGATGCTTGACCCTAGGTCGCTCGTCGCTCCTCACTTAGATTATCGGGCGTCTCCCTCGCTTTTGTCATCCCTTGCTTGACAACCTGGTGATGAACACCAGCAGGAAAAGGCATCCGTCCACGATGATGACTACCGATCCTATCCAGATCAGCGCCACCATGCGTACTTGAGACACGGAAGGCGTGGTAATTCCAATCGTCTTGTGCAGATAGCCGAGCATGCCGCTGACCAGTGGCGGCGGTACCACCCGGCTGACAATTCCCACAGCGAGAAGCAACATCAAGGCGTGAAACCCGACGATAACGGCCATTTTCTTCCAAAGTTATTTCGCTGCAACCCGCTCCGCGTGCAGCGTCTGCAAAGCTTGCACGCGGACTTCCCCGCGCTGCAATGCGGAAATGCCTTGCGCCGCGGCCCGGGCAGCGGAGAGCGTAGTAATGGTGGTGATACGGCCCGTGACTGCGGCGCGCCGAATCGCTTTCTCGTCGAAATACGGGTCGGGACCATGCGGCGTATTGACGATCAACTGAATGCGGTCGGCCTTGATCAGATCCACCGCGTTGGGGCGGCCCTCTTTTACCTTATAGACGCGATCCACCGCCAGGCCAGCTTCTTCCAGAATGTCTGCCGTGCCGTGCGTGGCCACAAGTTTGAATCCCATATCGACGAAGCGTCGCGCGACTTCGACCACGTGCGGCTTGTCATGGTCGGTAACGCTGATAAAGACGGTCCCCTGCGTCGGCAACTTCTGGCCCGCCGCAATCTGCGCCTTGGCGAAGGCCTCCCCGAAATTGTCGGCGACGCCCATCACTTCTCCGGTCGACCGCATCTCTGGACCGAGGACCGTATCCACACCAGGAAACTTTGACCACGGAAACACTGGCGATTTCACGTAAAAGCAACGGCCCGTGTCGAGGTCGGTGCCGCGCTCCACATATTCCGGGAGAAACTCGCGGAGCTTGCGCCCGGTCATCAACCGCGCAGCGATCTTGGCCAGGGGCACGCCCGTCGCTTTGGAAACGAAGGGCACGGTGCGTGAGGCTCGCGGGTTCACTTCCAGCACATAGACCTTGCCATTTCCATTGCCTGGGTGGTGGCGGGGCTCTGCGCCGCTATGGCTGAACTGAGTCCCGTCACCACGCACGCTAAGCTCACTGCGTGGGATGGCGAACTGCACGTTCATCAGCCCGATCACCTTAAGCGCGCGCGCCAGCTTGAATGTGTAGTCCCGCATACGCTGGAGCAGCGCCTCCGGAATGTCCACCGCCGGCAGCACACACGAAGAATCGCCGGAGTGGATGCCGGCTTCCTCGATGTGCTGCATGATGCCGCCGATCACGACATCCTCACCGTCGGAGAGCGCATCCACATCGACTTCAATCGCATCCTCCAGAAACTTGTCGATCAGCACAGGCCGGTCCTGCGAGTACTCGACCGCCTGCTTCATATACTGCGTGATCGTATCTTCGTCGTAGGCGATGACCATGGCCCGGCCGCCAAGCACGTACGACGGACGCACCAGCACCGGGAATCCTATCTTCTTCGCCGCTTCCACCGCTTCTTCGACCGAGGCGACCATGGCGCCCGGAGCTTGCGGAATGTCAAGTTCTTCCAGCAGCTTCCCGAAACGCTTGCGGTCTTCTGCCAGATCAATCGATTCGGGCGTGGTGCCGATGATGTTGACGCCCGCAGCCGTGAGCGGCAACGAAAGATTCAGCGGTGTCTGCCCGCCGAACTGCACGATCACCCCGACCGGTGCGCCTCCCGAGGCCTCGTGCTCGCAGACGGCGAACACGTCTTCGAGCGTGAGCGGCTCAAAGTAAAGGCGATCGCTGGTATCGTAGTCGGTCGACACCGTCTCCGGATTGCAGTTGATCATGATGGTTTCGTAGCCATCCTCGCGCAGCGCGTAGCTGGCATGGCAACAGCAGTAATCGAATTCGATTCCCTGCCCGATGCGGTTTGGACCGGAACCGAGAATCACCACTTTCTTCTTCGCGGTGGGAGCAGCCTCGTCTTCTTCTTCGTAGGTCGAGTAGAGATACGGTGTGTAGCTCTCGAATTCCGCAGCGCAAGTATCAACGCGCTTATACACCGGCTTCAGGCCATGCTTCTTACGAAAATGGCGGACTTTTTCCTGGCCACCTTTGCCGTCCAGACGCCAGGTCCCGGCTAGGCGCCCATCGGAGAAGCCCATGCGCTTGGCCTCACGCAGCACCTCGGTCGGAATCGATTCCATCGGATGCTTTTCCAGTTCCAGTTGCATATCGTTAATTTCTTTAAGCTGGTAGAGGAACCAGGGATCGATCGATGTCATCTTCGCGATCTGCTTGATCGGATGCCCCTGGCGAAGCGCGTAGCGCACGTAGGAGAGCCGCTCGGGATGCGGTGTTACCAACCGCTGCGTCAGAATCTTGGGCTCGATTTTCTCCGAGCCCACCCGTTTGCCCGTATCAAGCGCGCGAATTCCCTTCTGCAAGGCTTCCTTGAACGTGCGCCCGATGGCCATCACTTCGCCGACAGACTTCATCTGCGGGCCCAGCGACTCGTCGGCGCCGGGAAACTTTTCAAACTGCCACTTCGGAATCTTGACGACGACATAGTCGAGCGTCGGTTCGAAGCAGGCCGGAGTCTTGCGCGTGATGTCGTTCGGAATCTCGTCAAGCGTATAGCCGATGGCCAGCTTGGCGGCAATTTTCGCAATCGGAAAGCCGGTGGCTTTGGACGCGAGCGCCGACGACCGCGAGACGCGCGGGTTCATCTCGATCACCACCATGCGCCCGGTCGCCGGATTCACGCCGAACTGAATATTTGATCCGCCAGTCTCGACGCCAATCTCCCGAATCACGGCAATCGCCGCATCGCGCATCATCTGGTACTCCCGGTCGGTAAGCGTCTGCGCCGGGGCGACTGTAATCGAGTCGCCGGTGTGCACGCCCATGGGATCGAAGTTTTCGATCGAGCATATGATGATGACGTTGTCCTTAGCGTCGCGCATTACCTCGAGCTCGTACTCTTTCCATCCAAGAACGGACTCTTCGATCAGGCACTCATGCACGGGCGAGAGATCGAGGCCGCGCGCCAGCACTTCCATCAACTCTTCGCGGTTGTAGGCGATGCCGCCGCCCGTTCCGCCGAGCGTGAACGACGGACGAATAATGACCGGAAATCCAATCTTGCCGGCAAACTCGATACCGTCCTTCAGATTGTTGACCAGCGCCGATTTCGGCACATCGAGCCCGATGCGCTGCATGGCATCTTTGAAAAACAGACGGTCTTCAGCCTTCTTGATGGCGCTGATCTGCGCGCCGATCAGTTGGACATTGTATTTTTCGAGCACGCCGCCGTCAGCAAGTTCGATGGCCAGGTTGAGAGCCGTCTGCCCGCCGACTGTAGGCAGGATGGCAAAGCCCGCCCCAGGCGACATCTCGCGCTCGACGCGAATGATCTCTTCCAGATATTCGCGCGTAAGCGGCTCGATGTAAGTACGGTCGGCCGATTCGGGGTCGGTCATGATGGTGGCCGGGTTCGAGTTAGCCAGCACAACCTCAAACCCCTCCGACTTAAGCGCCTTGCAAGCCTGCGTGCCGGAGTAGTCAAACTCAGCCGACTGCCCGATGACGATGGGGCCAGAGCCGAGGATCAGGATCTTCGAGATGTCAGTTCGTTTGGGCATTATGCGGTTTTGGCTTTGCTTTGAAGCGGCGCGGCTTTAGTCGTGCTATTTGTTTCGGCTTGATTTAAGGTTTTGCTTTGACAGGGCACGCCTTCCAGGCGTGCCTCAACCGGCTCGCCTAAGATTTGGGGCTTTAGCCCCTGAGGGACGGCGTCCAGTTCAAATCCGGCGTGCGCGGAGGAATACGGAAATTCATCGGGGCGCTCGCAGAAACGCTCCTTGACGGGATTGTTGTGTATGTATGAAACGTGCACGGCATAGTCGCTTGCATCGCGGATGCGATGGTCCTGAAAGCCCTTTTGCCAAATCTCCATGTTCGAGCCCAGTTCCTTCTTAGTTCGATAAGAGAAGCCGCCCTTGATGAATTGAACAGCCTTTTCGAGACTCGTCTGGGGACTAATTAGGGCGTGGAAATGGTCCGGCATGATGACGAATTCGTGCAGCAAATAAGCGGACGCCCGATAGCGATAAAGGGTGTCGATCAGGGGCCTTGCCCAAGGCTCGACCTGAAAGAGAGAGCGACGTTCCCAGGTGGACGAGGTGACCATGTAGGTCTGGGCATTGTTCGTCGCATGTTCTCTTTGCGGTTTCATTGGAGCTGCCAGCATTCCCTCAGCGGCTAAAGCCGCGTCATTATTGTTGCCCGTTACGGCACGCCTGGAAGGCGTGCCCTTTCAAAGCTCTCCCATCCGTTATGAGCGTTTTCTACTTCATCGTCCGAAATGATTCGACGCTAACCTTTCCCGTGTCCTTCTCCCTCTTGATTACCGTAATCACGGACCCACAGTCCTTGACTTGTGCGCCCAGACCCTGCACGTCCAAGGGAGCTATCAGTTGATCCCCTTTGAGATCGAATACGACAAAGTAATGTCCGTTGCGAATGTCGGTAACCTTGAACTGACCGTCTGGATCGGTCTGTCCTTTTGACTGAATTGGCAGACCTTTGCAGCATGGCGTCGTCCCATGTTCCTTATAGATCGTATAAGGCCGACGCGAAACCCTTATTCTTTTTATCGTTACGATTGCGCAGAGAGGCGCAGGAACAAGTTGCCAGTCTTGTGCCCTGCCGCATGAGCATAAGAGAATCAATGTCGCCGCGAATCCCGCGATACATCGAATCTTCACCGCTTGCACTCCTCCATCATCCGCACAAAATCCTTAAACAGATAGTGCGAATCATGCGGCCCCGGCGCGGCCTCCGGGTGGTACTGCACGGTGAACAGCGGCAAATTCCGATGCCTCATGCCTTCGAGCGTCGAGTCGTTCAGATCCATGTGCGTCAATTCCACTTCGCTCTGCGGCAGCGAATCGGGATCGACCGCAAAGTTGTGGTTATGCGCGGTGATTTCGATCTTGCCGCTGGCCAACTGCTTCACCGGATGATTCCCGCCATGATGTCCAAACTTCAGCTTGAAGGTCTTCCCTCCAAGCGCAATGCCGGTAAGCTGATGTCCCAGGCAGATTCCGAAAATCGGCTGCCGTCCCATCAGCCGCCGGATGTTATCGACCGCATACGTGCAAGGCTCCGGATCGCCCGGCCCGTTCGACAGGAACACGCCGTCAGGCTTCAACGCCAGCACATCCTCCGCCGTAGTCTGCGCCGGGACTACGGTCACCTTGCAGCCTTCCCCGCGCAGCTTGCGCAGGATGTTCTGCTTGATGCCGAAGTCGTAGGCGACCACATGGAAGCGCGCCGGCTCATCCTTCACCCCGACAATTTCGTCGGGCAAGTGCGAGCGCTCGCCCGTCTCCCAAACATAGGTGTGGTTGGTCGAGACGACCTTGGCAAGATCCTGGCCATCCATCTTCGGGATCGCCCGCGCCTTGTCCACAAGTTTGTCGGTATCCGCTTCCAGCGTCGAGATCACGCCGCGCATCACGCCATAAGTGCGCAGATGCCGCACCAGCGCGCGCGTGTCAATGTCAGCGAGCACCGGAATCCTGAACTGCTCCATGAACTCGTCCGTCACCTGCTGCGAGCGCCAGTTCGAACTGACCTTCGAGAACTCGCGCACGATCAACCCCTCGATATACGGACGCACCGCCTCGTTGTCTTCAGGATTGGTACCGTAATTTCCGATTTCAGGATTCGTCAGGACGACAATCTGTCCCGCATAGGATGGATCAGTGAAAATTTCCTGGTAGCCGGTAATGGAAGTATTAAAAACGACTTCGCCGGAGCACTCGCCCTTAGCGCCGTAGCCTTTGCCTCGGAAGACTCTGCCGTCTTCGAGGGCAAGGATCGCTTGCATTCGAACTCCTGGGAGTGGACTTTAGAGATTCTAACAGCAGGGAACGATGGTGTCAGCAGAAAGGTAGAAGAAGCGCTAGCCGTCAGCCGTCCAAAAAAATCCAGCCCAACCCGACCTTAAGGCACTGCCCTTGATCTCCCTGAAGGGTGACGGCTGATAGCTAGCGTAAGCGCCCCAGCTTCTCCATCGGCCAATATCCGAAGACGGCTTTGCCGTAGACCAAGCGCTCGCTGACGGGGCCAAAGTCGCGGCTATCCTGTGACATGGTACGGTGGTCGCCGAGAACAAAATAGCTTCCATTCGGGACGGTCATCTCGGCATACGAGCGCGCGTCGGCGTAATCGTTCGGAACATAGTCTTCGTCAAGCGCCTCGCCGTTCACATAGACCTGCCCGTTCTCGATGCGGACCCGGTCGCCCGCAACTCCAATGACGCGCTTGATGTAGCTCTTCGACGTGTCGCGCGGATAGCGGAACACGACAATATCGCCGCGCTGGATCGGCTCCCAGCGATAGACGAACTTGTTGACGAAGATCCGCTCCTGGTCTTCGAGCCCGGGCATCATGCTGGTGCCTTCCACCTTCACCGGCTGGTAGAGAAAGATAATGATGAAAGCGGAGATGGCGAGCGAGACCAGCAAATCGCGCGCCCACACCGCCATTACAGGCAACGGGCGCGCGCTAACTTCTTTTGCAGCCACCGGGACCGGCGGCGGCGGACTCCCCACATCAGGCATCGTGGTCCCATTCTATCGGAAGAGCTGCGGAGACTGTGGAAATTTGGTAATCGTGTAGTCTGTAATTTGCTCATTTAACGACGACCCCGTTGCCGCAGTCGGCGTTTCAACGTGATCTGATTACGAAATTACAAATTGCTCGATTACCAAATTGCCCATGACCGACTACTCCATCTTCCCCAAGATCAACGCCACGCTCAACGGATGCAGCGCGGTCCTGCTGGTCATCGGACGCGCCCTGATCGCGCGCGGCAAGATGGCCGCCCATCGCGCGGTGATGCTGACCGCCGTGGCCACCTCTTCCCTCTTCCTCGTGTCGTATCTTTACTACCACTATCACGTGGGCTCCAGGCATTTTAACGGCACGGGTTGGACGCGCCCGCTGTACTTCACCATCCTGATCTCGCACACTACGCTGGCCGCCGTCATTGTGCCCATGGTGCTCATCACCCTGACCCGCGCCCTGCGCCAGCAGTTTGACCGCCACCAAGCCATCGCCCGCTGGACGTTTCCCCTCTGGCTCTACGTCTCCGTGACCGGCGTGATCGTCTATTTAATGCTGTACCAGATCTTCGTATAGACCTATAGAGAAAGGGCTTTGCCCCGTCGCCCGCGCGCCGCGCCTCCAGGGTTAAGCCCCCGCCGATTCGTCACACTTTTCATGTGCGGCCGACACTGACTTTCGGCCGCCCAATTCTGCTATAGTTTGCTTCTCGAAGGAGCCCGCACTCAATGAAAAGCGTAAACAAAGTCATCCTGGTGGGAAACCTGGGCAAGGATCCCGAGATCAAGTACACGCCGCAAGGCAAGCCGATCGCGAAATTCTCGCTCGCCACCAACGAGCGTTACAAAGACAAAGACGGCCAGTGGCAGGACCGCACCGAGTGGCACAACATCGTGCTCTGGGAGCGCCTCGCCGAAGTTGCCGGAGAGTATCTGAAAAAGGGCGGCAAGGTCTATATCGAAGGCCGCATCCGTACCGATTCCTGGGACGACAAGCAGACCGGCCAAAAGAAATATATGACCAACATCATTGGCAGCGACCTGGTGTTGTTAGGCGGACGCGGCGAAGGCGGTGAGCACCCCGTAGCCTCGCGCGGAGCCTCAGCCTCCGCCGGAGGCAATAACTTCGACCAGAGCGCCCCTCCGGAAGCCGATCACGCGCCCGCAGGCAGCACTCCGATCACGGACGAAGACATTCCGTTCTAGTGGAAACTGGCTGCCAAGAAAAGCAGGCCTTCAATAAAAGGTTGTCATCCTGACCCTGAGCTTGCCGAAGGGGAAGGACCTGCTTCTTGCCGCGCAAATCGTGCGTTTGGTTCGCTTTCTTTTCCCAACTGAGCCCCTACCACCCGCTGGTAGTGCCCTAATTTCGATCTCCAGGGCGATGAACGGTTTCTTGATTGGCAATAGACCGAAATAGTACAATTTCAGGCGATTTCAGCAGTTCAGTCTGATGATCACCAGCATCCACACCCTGATTTATTCCGACGATGCCCCCGCAACGCGCGCATTCCTTCGCGACGTCCTCGGCTGGCCCTATGTCGAGGATGCGCTGGGCGGAGGCGCGGGTTGGCTGATCTTCAAGACCGGGCCGAGTGAGATGGGCGTGCACCCGACCCACAGCGTCTACGATGGCAAGACGTACGAATCGCCGCGGCACCATTTGATCTCCCTGATGTGCGACGACATCTCACAGACGGTCGCTGAACTGAAAGGCAAAGGAGCGGAGTTCCACGGCGAAGTTCAGGATCACGGCTACGGACTCGTGGTCATGATGGCCGTACCTGGCGCGGACGACATCATGCTTTACGAGCCCAAGCATCCGCTGGCGTATAGCCTCTGACCGAAGACCGATTGAAAGGGCAACTAATTCACTCCCACCTTTCACCCTTCGCAAGGCATCGTTCAAACTAAGACACTACCCACCCGTTCGCTCTCCTCAACGAAATCCTATTTTGCGATGTAAAATAGCGGATTGGGACAATGTTCCAGCGCTTTTCCGCGCGCCGAAACATCAAGCTCCAGAAAAGAGTCAACCATGTCGCAAAATAACGGACACCCCACCAGCCTCCGCCTAAAGACCGGCCTCGCCGAAATGCTAAAAGGCGGCGTGATCATGGACGTAACCACCGCCGCACAAGCGGAAATCGCCGAGCGCTCAGGAGCGGTCGCGGTCATGGCGCTGGAACGCGTCCCCGCCCAGATCCGAGCCGAAGGCGGAGTAGCGCGCATGGCCTCGCCCAAGATAATTCGCGAAATCATGGCGGCTGTCGATATCCCGGTAATGGCCAAGTGCCGCATAGGCCACTTCGCCGAGGCCCAAATCCTGCAGGAGCTAGGCGTAGACTACATCGACGAGTCCGAAGTCCTGACCCCGGCCGACGAAGCCCACCACGTCGACAAGCACGCCTTCCAGGTCCCCTTCGTCTGCGGAGCCCGCAACCTCGGAGAAGCTCTCCGCCGCATCGCCGAAGGCGCCGCCATGATCCGCACCAAAGGCGAAGCCGGCACCGGAGACGTAGTCCACGCCGT